>Ga0164296_1002978_pt1 | contig 16373 bp, 15 predicted proteins | sample GEODES057metaG_FD_113533 | JGI IMG/M metagenome (GOLD analysis project Ga0164296, IMG submission 113533) | Dystrophic lake water microbial communities from Trout Bog Lake, Wisconsin, USA - GEODES057 metaG | ecosystem: Environmental > Aquatic > Freshwater > Lake | place: USA: Trout Bog Lake... | reverse complement strand
GGTGCTCGACCTGCCTCCGGCCGAAGCAGCGCGCTATCTCGCCGCCTCCCCGCCGGCGATGCTGGTGCACGCGCCGGCAACCTGGAAAAGGCTCGGCATCGCGGCCTTGCCGGCGCTGGATCTGCTGGAATTATTCGCCTTCGTGCTGCCCGCCCGCCCGGTGCCGCCCACCCCGCGCGGGCTGGCGCTGGCATTGGATATGGATGTGCCATCCGGTACGGCGGAAGATGCCGCCTTGTTGCTGCCGGACCTCGTGCAAGCGTTGCTGTCGCGGCTGTCCGCCGGGCGGGAATTGCCGCTCAACCGCGATGCCGCCGGGCTGGCGGCGCTGATGGGGCAAAAAGGCTGGGGCTGGACGCCGTATGTGCTGGCAGCCCTCGGCCGGATGGGCGCCAAGCCGATGCCGGAAACTTTGCGCGTATGGCGCCGGCAGCCGGAATGGGAGGATGCCGCCCCGCCACCGCCGCCATCCTCCAACCCGGTGCTGCCAGAGGCGGCGCGCAGCCGGCTGGCGACGATGCTGGGCGGCACATCCGAACAACGGCCGGGCCAGGCGGATTACGCCGCCGCCGTCACCGCCGCATTCGCCCCGCGCGCCTTGCCGGGGGAGCCGCATCTGGTGCTGGCCGAAGCCGGCACCGGCACCGGCAAAACCCTGGGCTACATCGCGCCGGCAAGTCTGTGGGCGGAACAAAACAAGGGGCCGGTCTGGATCAGCACGTACACGCGGCATTTGCAGCGCCAGGTGGAAGCGGAAATGGCGCGGCTATTCCCCAACCCGGCAGAACGCCGCCGCCGGGTGGTGGTGCGCAAAGGGCGCGAAAATTACCTTTGCCTGCTGAATTTGCAGGATGCGGTCGGCAGTTCCGCCAACGTGGTCGCCCTCGGCCTGATCGCCCGCTGGGCGCAGGCGACCAATGACGGCGACATTCAGGGCGGCGATCTGCCCGGCTGGTTCAACGACTTGTTCGGCAGCGGCTTCGTGCCAGCCCTGGCGGACCGGCGCGGCGAATGCCTGCATGGCGGCTGCGAACATTGGCGCAAATGCTTCGTTGAACACGGCATCCGCCGCGCCCGCGCGGCCGAACTCGTGGTGGCCAATCACGCGCTGGTGATGGCGCAGGCCGCCTGGGGTGGGTTGGACGATCAGCAAGTGCCCAGCCGCTATGTGTTCGACGAAGGGCATCATTTGTTCGATGCCGCCGACGGGGCGTTTTCGGCCGAACTCTCCGGCACCGAAACTGCCGAATTGCGCCGTTGGCTGCTCGGCGCCGAGGGCACACGCTCCCGCGCCCGCGGCCTGCGCGCGCGGGTGGAGGATCTGGTGGCCGCCAAGCCCAACCTGGTCGCCGCCCTCGATGCCGCCTTGCGCGCCGCCCGGACCCTGCCCGCCTATGGCTGGTGGGAACGGCTGGGCGATGTGGAACCGGCGGCTAACCCGAGCGAAATTCTGCTGCACGCTTTGCGCCAGCAAGTGCTGAGCCGCGCCACCGGGGAGGCCGAGTTCGGCGTGGTCGAATGCGACCTGCAACCGGTGCAGGATGCGGTGGTGGACGCCGCGCAGGACCTGCAAGCCGCCTATACCGGCCTGCGCGATGCGCTGGCCACGCTGCAACGCGGCCTGCTGGAACGGCTGGAAGCAGAGCCGGACGAGGGTGAGGGTGAGCTCGACGAGGCGACCCGCAGCCGGATCGAAGGGGTGGCCGCCTCGCTGAAGCGCCGCGCGGTGGATGTGGTGGCCGCCTGGGTCGCCATGCTGGCGCAAATCGGCCAACCCGCGCCGGAACCCGGCACCACGCCGCAGCATGTGATGTTCCTGCGGCTGGATCGCCGACCGGCCAGCCCCGGCTTCGGCGCCCGCAGCGGCGACCGCGATGTTGGCTTGCACCGGCATTGGCTGGACCCGACGGTGCCGTTCGCCATGAGCCTGGCCCAGCCCGCCCATGGCATGCTCATTACCTCAGCCACCTTGCGCGACTCTGGCATCGATGACGCCGAAGCGGCGTGGGAGGACGCGGAAGCCCGAGTCGGCGCGCCGCATCTCGCCACCCCAGCGATCCGCGTCGCGGTGGCCAGCCCGTTCGATTACGCCGCACAAACCCGCGCTTTCGTGATCTCAGACGTGAATGGGCGTGAGATTGGCGCACTGGCAAACGCCTATCGCGCATTATTTTTAGCATCTGGGGGCAGTGGGCTCGGTTTATTCACGGCCATATCACGATTACGTCACGTCCATAGTCGTATCGCACCTGCCTTGGAGGCGGCCGGCATTCCGCTGTTCGCCCAGCATGTGGACGCGATGGACAACAACACCCTGGTCGATGTCTTTCGCACCGAGGAATCGAGTTGCCTGCTCGGCACGGACGCTATGCGTGATGGGGTGGATGTGCCCGGTCGCGCCTTGCGGCTGGTGGTGTTCGAACGCGTGCCCTGGCCCCGGCCGGATATTTTGCACCGCGAACGCCGGGTGCATCTCAGCCACGGTGATACGGCCGGCTACGACGACCGCATCGCCCGCTTCCGGTTGCGCCAAGCCTTCGGCCGGCTGATCCGCAGTGCCACGGATCGCGGCGTGTTCGTGTTGCTAGACCGGCAGGCCCCCACCCGGCTGCTCTCCGCCTTCCCGCCCGGCGTTGCGGTGCGCCGACTCGGCCTCGCGCAGGCGGTTTCCGAAATCCAGGACTTCCTGGGCCCAGCTTCCTAGGTGGCAGTGGGAGATTTACCCGCAGCCCAGCAACCGGCATAAGGTCTCGATGCGCATTCGCCCCGAAAGCTTCGCTTTTACCGCCTTGATCGGTGCGCTCGCCGCATTGCCGCCGCTGTCCATCGACATGGGCCTGCCCGCTTTAGGCCTGTTGCAGTCCGATCTCGGCGCCAGCCCAGCCGAGGCATCCGGAACGCTGTCGCTGTTTTTGTTCGGCTTTGCCTTCGGTCAGTTGATCATGGGGCCGCTGTCAGACCGCTATGGCCGCCGGCCGGTGATGCTGATCGGGCTGATCTTCTATGCCGGCTTCGGGCTGGCCTGCGCGCTGGCGGCTTCCCCGGGCTGGTTGCTGCTGCTGCGCCTGTTGGAAGGTGTCGGCGCCTCCGGCGGCAGCACCGTCGCCATGGCCATTGTGCGGGACCGGTTTTCCGGTCAGGCCGGACGGATCAAAATGTCGGCAGTCAGTATGGTGATCGTCATCGCCCCGATCATCGCCCCCAGCATCGGCGCCCTGCTACTGCGCTTTGGCGAGTGGCGCTTCATCTACCTTACCCTCGGCCTGTCCGGCATCGCGTTGATTTTGGCGGTGTATTTCGGGCTCGACGAGTCGCACCCGCCGGACGGTTATGCCCGCATCGACCTGATCGGCCGCTATGGCGCCGTGTTTCGCAGCAAGCGCACGCTGGGCTTCGCGCTGATCAACGCAATGGGCTCCGGGGCGCTGTTTTCCTATATCGGCACCTCCTCGCTGGTGCTGATGGGCTACATGGGGCTGTCGGCGCAGGCCTTCGGGCTGACCTTCGCCATGACCGCCGGCGGGATTTTGCTGGGATCAGCCGCCAACAACTTCCTCGCCCGCCGCGCGGTGGCGGCGTGGAAGCCGATTGCCTTTGGCCTGTTCCTCGCCCCGCTGGCGGCGCTGGCGGCAACGGTTTTTCTGCTCGCCGGCATCGTCAGCCCCATTACTTATGTGCCCTTCATCATGATCTGCGGCTTTACCCGCGGCCTGGTCAATTCCAACGCCACCCATGCGGCGCTGGAGCCGATGCACGCCCATGCCGGCTCCGCCTCTGCCGTGTTGGGCTGTAGCCAGGTGTTCTCCTCGGCGGTCTCCGGCATGGTGGTGGCAGCAATGTTCCCGGCTTTCGGCCCGCTGGCCGTCACCGTCTCCATGCTCGGCTTCAGCCTCGCCGCCATCGCCGCATGGCGCTGGGTGGAAATCAAGCATCCGGCGCCCCCGCATGCTTGATCTCGCCGCGCTGCTGGCCGCGCTGGCCGCCGCCTTCGCCGGGCTCGCCGCGATTGCCAGTTGGCGGCACGCCACCCGGCTTGAGACGCTGCGCCTGCAGCTGGAGCAAGCGCTGGCGGCGCAAAACGGCGGCACGGACACGCTCCGCGCCGCGCTGATGGATACCGAGCGCGCGCTCGCCGCCGCCCACGGCGCCAATTCGGCGCAATTGCGGCTGGAACTAGCCACCGCCATCGCGGACATGCGGGCGGCGATGGATGCCAGGCTGCGAGAGTTGCGCGAGGGCAATGAGGCCAAGCTGGCGGAAATCCAGAAGACGGTGAACGAGCAGTTGCACGCCGCCGTCGAAGCGCAAATGACCACCAGCTTCGCCCGCGTGACCGAGCAATTCGCCGCCGTGCAAAAGGCGATGGGGGAAATGCAGGCCGTCGGCGCGCAGATCGGCGACATCAAGCGGCTGTTCGGCAATGTTAAAACCCGCGGCGGCTGGGGTGAAACCCAGGTGCGCGCCATGTTGGACGACGTGCTGGCGCCCGGCAGTTACGACACCAACTGGAAGCCGCGCCCGGATAGCGACGACAGCGTGGAATTCGCCATCATCATGCCGGTGCGCGGCAGCCTCCGCCCCAGGTTGCCGATCGACGCCAAATTCCCGGTCGAAGACTACGAACGCATGCTCAACGCCGCCGAAGCCGGCGATGCGGATGCCGAAAAGCTCGCCCGGCGCGGGCTGGAGCGGCGCATCCGGGATGAGGCGAAAAAGCTGCAGAGCAAATATATCCACCCGCCCGCCACGGTGGAGTTCGCGGTGATGTATCTGCCGACCGATGGGCTGTATGCCGAAGTGGCCCGCATCCCTGGCCTGATTGACGAATTGGGCCGGGAAAACCGGGTGCTGGTGCTCGGCCCCAGCCTGTTCCCCGCTTTGGTGCGCACCATCCAACTCGGCCATGTGACGTTAGTGCTGGAGCAAAAGGCCGACGAGGTGCGGCAACTGCTCGGCGCGACTCGCGGCGAGATGGCGAAGATGGACGTCGTGCTGGCCAGCCTGGAGAAGCAAACCGGCACCATGTCCAACACCATCGGCCGGGCGCGCCAGCGCACGCGTGCGGTGGAACGTAAATTAAAATCTGTCGAACTTCTCGATCCTGAGTCCGCCGCGCAGGTCATCGGGCCTATAGACGACAGCGTTGACGATGATGGAGACTCCGAATGACCGACGCCGCCCGCTATACCGCTGACTACCTCGCCACCTCCGTGACAGCGATGAACGCCTTCGCCACCGATGCGGAGGCCAGCACGACCATGATCGGCATGGCCGACGACATCGTGGCCAGCATCCGCGCTGGCGGCAAGTTGATGGTCTGCGGCAACGGCGGCAGTGCCGCGGACGCGCAGCACATCGCCGGCGAGTTTATCTCCCGCCTGATGTTCGACCACGCCGCCTTGCCGGCGATCGCGCTGACCACCGATACCTCCTCCATCACCGCCACCGGCAACGATTACGGCTATGAACACATCTTCACCCGCCAGGTGGTCGGCCTGGGTAAAAAGGGCGACGTGCTGCTGGGCATTTCCACTTCCGGCAACTCCCCGAACGTGGTCGCCGCGCTGAAGGAAGCCCGGGCGCGCGGCATTGTGACGCATGGCTTCGCCGGGGCCGCGGGCGGCAAGATGGTGGAATTGTGCGACCGGGTCTTGCGCGCGCCCTCCACCTGGACGCCGATCATCCAGCAATGCCACATCGTGGCGGTGCATATTGTGTGCGCGCTGGTGGAGCGGGCGATGTTCCCGGAGCTGGCGCCGCCAACGGCCTGAAACAGGTGGCCGACCAATGGCGCAGCATGCGGACGGATGACCTGCCGGCGGTAGATCGCATCGCCGATGTGGTGCATCCCGGATTCCCCGAACGCCCCGCCATCCCCGAGGAACGGCTGGCATTGTATCAGGCTGGCTGTCTGGTACTGGAACGGGACGGTGCGGTGATGGGATACGCCGTCAGCCATCCCTGGCATGCCGGCAAGCCGCCGGCGTTGGATACGTTGCTGGGCCAACTCCCCATCACACCCGCGACGTATTATCTGCACGACCTCGCACTGCTGCCGGCGGCGCGCGGCAATGGAGCGGCGGCGGTGGCGTGGCTGATCCGGCAGGCGGCGCGAGAAAATCTGGCCACTTTGTCTTTGGTGGCGGTGAACAACTCGGTCGGGTTCTGGCAGCGTCAGGGCTTCGCGGTCACCGGCCCGGCCCCGACGAGCTACGGCGCGACGGCCTGCTGCATGGCGCGGGCGACTTCCCATTCGACTGCGCCGACGTCATCGCCCTGAGCGAAGGCGGCGAAGGTGCTGGCATGCGCGGGGAAATGGTACACAGCGGCGACGCTGCCCGGTCCGCCGCCGGAATGACCGATGGCAAGCCCGGCGTCGGCCATCTCGCCGATCATCAGGCCGAGCCCGTAGCCGGTGGTCTGCCAGGGGCGATGCGGGAAGGTTTCGCCGAGCGGGAACGGGGTCGTCATGCGGGCGAGCAGGTCAGGGGGCAGGATGTCGCCTATTATCAGCCGGTGCAGGAAATCCGCAGCGGCGCGCGGGGTGCCAAGCAGCAGGCCGTGATAGACCCAGCCGGGGTGGTAGCCAGCCGGGTTGCCCCAGGCGCAGGCGGCGAGGTCGGCGGGCGTCGTGGCCAGCCGGATATCGACCAGTTGGCGCAGACGTGTTGCGAGATCGGCGCCGGTTGCGGTTTCGATCAGATCGCGCAAATCGGTGTAGCCGACATTGGAATAGCGCCAGCCCTGGACAGCGAATCCGGCGACGCGGGCCCGCATCTCCGCCGGTGGCCAGGGCGGGTCGTTGCGGGCGACGGCGGCGTGATAGTCCGGCAGCATGCCGTAATCCGCCAGGCCGGCGCGATGTTGCAACAGGCGCTCCAGCCGGTCGTCCAACACCAGCCGGCCTTCGGCGACCAGCCGCAAAGCCGCGGTGGCCAGCAAGGTTTTGCCGAAGCTCCACCAAGGCACCAGCGCGGTGGCCTCCCCGGTTTGGTCGCTGGCGCGCAGCATCAGTCCGGCAGTTCGAACTTGTCCAACGAGATCCGCGGCATTTCGAACAGGTCGCGGGTGGTGGAATACCAGCCGGCGCCATGCATGCGGCCGATCAGGTCTAACTTGGGGGTGTCGATATAACAGCGGTCCGGGTTCATCACGCAGTCATCGGCCACATGGATGGCGAGGATTTTGCCCATCACCAGGGCGCGATCATTGGCGAGTTCGATGGTCTGGAAGCGTTCGCATTCAAACGCCACCGGGCTTTCGGCAATGCGCGGCGGGGCAACCTTGGAGGATGGCAGCACGGTCAGCCCGGCGGCTTTGATTTCATCAACCTCGGGGGGGAAGTCGATCGCGGTGATGTTCATCGCCTGCGCCATGGCGTGGGAAACGAGGTTGACGACAAACTGGCCGGTGACGCGGATATTGGCGCCGGTGTCCTTGGCGTCGCCCGGCTTGCGGCCACCGATGCCGATCACCATCACCGCCGGGTCGTGCGAGAAGACGTTGAAAAAGCTGAACGGCGCGGCGTTGAGCACCCCCTTGTCGTCCTGGCTGACCACCCAGGCGATCGGGCGCGGCACGACGGTGGAGACCATCAGCTTGTAGCGGTCCTGGGTGGAGATTTTGTCGAGATCGAACAGCACGCGCGCCCCCTGCGTCATTTACGGACGGGCAGCCTGTCTTGCGCGGCGCCCCCTGTCCAGAGGGCCGTGATGCCGGCATGGTACAGGGCATGAGTGCAACATTATATCTGATTGCCTGGGCCGGAACGCTGCTGGACCAACTCGCCGGGCTGCAGCTGGCCGGGCAGGTCGCGGGGGTGGCGATCATCCTGTTTCTGGCGATCGAGTTCCGCCGGCAGAGGCCGATGCTGCAAGCGGTGCTGGCGGTATTGCTGATCGGCGGGTTGGTGGCGGTGCTGGCGTCTGCCGATCCGTGGGCGGCCTGGCTCGCTTCCTGGCGACGGGGGGCGGCCTATGCGGCGTTTTTCCTGGCGCTGGGAGCGTTGCGCTTTGCCGCCCAGCACTCGGCGATCATTTTGCGCTGTGGCCAGCATTTGCTCGGCCAACCGGCGCGGCGGCGCTATCTGGCGCTGACCCTGGGCGGGCATTTGTTCAGCATCATCCTATCCTATGGCGCCATCGACCTGCTGGGCGCGATGCTGCGGCAGGCCAATGGGCGCGCGCGCGGGCGGATGATGCTGGCGGCCTATCGCGGCTTCGCGACGATGAATTGCTGGTCGCCGTTGAATATTATGACCGCCGTGGTCTCGGCAGCCGTGCCGGCGGCGGATTTGCGGCCGCTGCTGCCGGCGGGCTTCGGCATGGCGATGCTGATGCTGGCGGCGGGCTGGTGGTTGGATGGGCGCGGCCCGGCGGCGACCGACCGGCCGCTGCCCACGCGCGATCATTGGACCATTCACCTGGCGGTGGTCGCGTTGGTGGCGTTGGTGAGCGCGCTGGCCGGCTGGGTGGGACGACAATTTGGCGTCGGCCTGTCCATCGGCATCACCGCCGCCGTGCCGGCGGTGGCGCTGGTATGGGTGCTGATCCAGTTGCGCGGCAAGCGGCATATGTTGGGGCTGATGTGGCGGCGGCTGGCTCGCTTCCACGCCGCGTTGCCAGGCTTTCGCGGTGAGGCCGGGGTGCTGGCGGCGGGCGGTTTCGTCGGCGTGGCGCTCGGGGCGGCGCTGCCGGCCGGCGGGTTGGCGCCGTGGTTGCACGTGCTGCCGCCGCTCGCGGTGCCGCTGCTGGTGCCGGTGCTGCTGCTGGTCACCGGGCTGGTCGGGCTGAACCCGATTGCCGTTGTGGCGGTGATCGGTGCGGCGGTGCCAGACCCGGCCGCGCTGGGTGTCGCCCCCGGTGTGCTGGCCTTCGCCTGCATGCTGGGCTGGGGCGTCGGCGTGGGGATGACGCCGATGTCCGCCAGTGCCATCGCCACCGCCCGCTGGTCCGATAGCGACCCGTGGACGGTCACAACGCGCTGGAATGCCGGGTTCACCGCCTGGTCGCTGGCACTGGCGAGTGCCGCGATCACGCTGGCGTATGTTGTTTTATAAATTCGGCGCGGTGTTCACGTCGCTTTAAGCACTGTACGGGCACCTGGGCCGTAGTGCTGGCAAAGGCGTACCCATGAAACTGCTGAATGTGTTGTTGAACCGCTCGATCGTGACCAAGCTGCTGCTCACTACCGCAGGTGCTTTGGGCATGCTCTCCGTGCTCGCCGGCGTGATGCTCGTCAGCCTGACCCATCTAGCGGCCGATCAGCAACACCTGGAGGCAGCGCATGGGGCGGAAAGCCTCGTCGATGCAGCATGGCTTGGCGGGCGCGGCGTCGCCGTCGCCGGGCGGGAAGTGCAGTTTAAGCAAACCGGCGCCACCGTCGCCGATTCGGTCACCCAGGCGGAAAACTTCGTCCGGCGCGCCGATGCCGCTTTGGCTGACGCGGCCGAGATGAGCCATGATGCCGACCGCGTGAAGCCCGCCCGCGATGCAATGGCCGCCTTTCTGGCCTTGGTGCGCGAGAGCGCGGCCCTGCGGACCGCCATGCTGGATGTGCGCGACAATGAATTCGTGCTGCTGCAATCGCGCTTCACCAACGCGGTCAAAGCAATGCAACGCGATCTGGAAATTGAGGACCTGATGCCGTCGGAGGTTGATGCGCTCACCGCCGCCATCCAGCGCTATCAAGCCGCCATCGCCACCAGCCGTGACACGCTGAACCGCTTCCTCGCCACCGGCGATTCGGTGCTGCAAACCACGCTCGCCGAGGCCGCCGCCAACGCTGAGCGAGACGCCGAAACCATGCGGCATGCCCGCATGTCCGATCCGCTGCGCGACTCGATGGCCGAGATGCTGACCAGCGGCAAAGCCATCCTGGACAGCACGGCCACACTCTACGACCGCGCCACCACCCTGGCCGGCTATGTCAGCCAGCTCGACCGCGCCAGCGATGCCGTCGATGCCGCCCTGCACGCCGCCCAAGGAGACTTCGCCGACCGCGCCGCTGATGCGGCCGCCACCGCGCTTACCCATCGCAGCGAAACCCGGGACCGGTTTTTGGCCATCCTCGGCGGCTTTGCCGTGGTGCTGATCGTGGCCGGCATTTTCACCGCCCGTGGTCTGGCGCGGCCGATCCGCATCATGACCGGCCATTTGCAGGCAATGGCCGCCGGCGATACCAATTTCTCCGTGGGCTATGCTGGCCGCACCGATGAAGCCGGCCAGATCGCCGTCGCCGCGGAGGCCCTGCGCCGCGAGGTGCGGGATGCCTTCGTGCAAAGCCAGATGATCGCCCAAAGCCCGATCGGAATCATGACGGTGGATGCCGCCGGGATCGTGGTCACCGCCAATCCGGCAATGCGGATCGGCCTGGCGGCGGGTGCGCCGATCAGCCAACTCGGCGGCGCCAGCGCGGCTTTGCAGGCCGCCGCGCAAGCCGCAGACGATCGGGCGCACACCATCCGCCTCAACCTCGGCACCGATACGTGGGATGTTGTGGTCTCCGGCCTGCGTGACCGGCAGGGCCAGCGCACCGGCGCCATGCTGTCCTGGAACGCGGTCACCGCGCAGGTGCAACTTTCGGATCGGTTTGAAACCTCGGTCGCCGGTATTAGCAACAACGTGCGCAGCGCGGCCAACGATATGCATGGCGTCGCCACCCGCATGCAGCACGCCGCCGAAGCGAGCCTCGCCCGGCTTGGCCAGGTCGCCGACGCGTCCCGCGATGCCACCGCCAGCGTACAAACGGTGGCCAGCAATGCCGAGCAACTCGCGCAATCCGTGCAAGATATCGCGCGTCAGGTTGCCGAGAGCACTGCCGTCGCCGCCATCGCCGTCGAGCAGGCCGCCAGCACGGATCGCTCGGTGGGCTTCCTGTCCGACTCGGCGGCCCGCATCAGCGAGGTTGTGCGGCTGATCGACAGCATCGCCAGCCAAACCAACCTGCTGGCGCTGAACGCGACCATTGAAGCCGCGCGCGCTGGGGAGGCCGGAAAAGGCTTCGCCGTCGTCGCCGGTGAGGTCAAGGCGCTGGCCAGCCAAACCGCACGTGCCACCGGGGAGATCGGCGGCCAGATCGCCGGCATGCAACAGGCCACGCAGGATGCGGTGGCAGCGCTGAAATCCATCGGCGCCACCATCGGCCGCATGAACGACATCGCCGTCGCCATCGCCGGCGCGGTGGAACAGCAAGGCGCAGCCACCCAGCATATTGCCGAGGCGGTGCAAATGGCCGCCCGTGGCACCGATGCCGTGGGCAGCAACATCGCCGAGGTTACCGACGCTGTGGGCACCACCAGCACCGAAGCGGCGATGGTAGTCACGGCCTCACGCGATATGGGCGCCCAGTCCGAGGTCCTCGCCAGCGAAATGGCGGATTTCCTGGCAGCGATGCGGGCGGCGGCCTAGGCCGCCCGCGTTAAGGCTTGCGGAAGAACGCATCCGCCGCGCTGCGATGCGCCTGCTTGCGGGCGATGTCGGCCTCCGCGCGCAAGATCTCTGCCTGCAATTCGGCTATGTAGTCGCGCAGTTCCTCCACCCCTAGCAGGTCGAGCGTTAACCGCTCCAACCGCTGGGGTTTCGGCTTGGGGGCGTCGTCATCGATGAGCATTGCCATTCTCCCGTCCCAGCTATTCCGCGCCTTTTGCGTCACAAGCGCGGCGATAGCTTGACCGTGCCGGCCGGCGCAGTCCATATGCCGGCTTTCCCCCGTAACGCCCTGGTCTGTTTATCTGCGGCGCTGCGAGCCCTGAAGGTAATTGCCATGACCCTGCCGCTGATGCCCAAAGCCACCGCGGTGTGGCTGATCGAGAAGACCGCCCTGACATTCACGCAGATTGCCGAATTTTGCGGCATGCATCCGCTGGAAGTGCAGGCGATCGCCGATGGCGAGGTGGCGCAGGGCATTATCGGTTATGACCCGGTGGCCAACAGCCAGGTGACCCAGGCCGAAATCACCCGTTGCGAAGCGAACGAAGCCGCGCGGCTGAAAATTCTGCCCCCGGTGCAGCCGGCGAAAAAGCAGAAGGGCGCGCGCTACACCCCCGTAGCCAAGCGCAACGACCGCCCGGACGGCATCGCGTTCCTGCTGCGCAACTACCCGCAATTGACCGATGTGCAAGTGGCCAAGCTGATGGGCACCACAAAGGACACCATCCACAAAGTGCGCGATCGTAGCCACTGGAACTCGGCCAACATCAAGCCGCGCGACCCGGTGATCCTCGGCCTGTGCACCCAGACGGATCTGCACAACTCCGTGATGGCCGCCAATGAGCGCCTAACCCGCGAGGGCCTTGCCGTGCCGCCGCCGCCAATGCCGGAAGCGGACGAGGCCGACTAAAACGCTACCATGTGCGGCGAAGCCGGTGATCCGGCTCCGCCGCCAAGGCGTTCCAGGCAAAGGTGCTTCAGGCCGTTGCGGTGACACCGCGCAGGCGTTCGATTTCTTCCTTCAGTCGCAACTTCTCAACTTTGAGGCGACTGAGCAGCGAGGCATCAGGACGCGGCCGCTTATCTTCCTGAAAAATTTGCGCTTCAAGATCAATGTGCTGGCGCTTCAAGCTATCGAGCCGAGAATCAAGTGACATGATTCCTCCTGTGACGGTCGCATGGTCCAGTGCGGCACGAAGGCCGAATGTGAACGGCGCTACGCAAACCCCGCAAACCGAGCCTAACGCGCGAAGCGTCGGCCTGGCTATCGCAAACTGATCACGCTTGCATTACCAATCCGATAATTCCTCCGCTGCTGCCATCCCGGCAGTTGCCCCCGGCCTGGCCCTGGTTCACCCTGGCTGGGAATATGCTAAGCAGGCAACATGCTGAACGATCGTGACTCCATCCTGCGCAAGCTGCACGAACTCCGCAGCGAACATCGCGACCTCGACACCGTCATTGCACGGCTGGTAGACGGCTCACCGCTGGACCAGCTGCACTTGCAGCGCCTGAAAAAGCGGAAGCTGCTGCTGAAGGACGAGATCGCCTGGCTTGAATCTCACCTCATTCCGGACAGCATCGCCTGATGGACGCCTCTCCCCTTGTCGGCATCATCATGGGCAGCCAGTCGGACTGGCCAACCATGAAGCACGCCGCCGATATGCTGGACCGCCTCGGCGTGCCATATGAAAGTCGGATCACCTCGGCCCATCGCACCCCGTATCGGCTGTCGGAATACGCCAAAACCGCCGCCAGCCGTGGCTTGCGGGTGATTATCGCCGGTGCCGGCGGTGCCGCGCATCTACCGGGGATGACCGCCGCCTGGACCGCGCTGCCGGTGCTTGGGGTGCCGGTGGAAAGTGCGGCGTTGAAAGGCATGGATTCGCTGCTGTCCATCGTGCAGATGCCCGGCGGCATTCCGGTCGGCACCCTCGCCATCGGCAAGGCCGGCGCCATCAATGCCGGGTTGCTCGCCGCCTCGATCCTCGCGCTGTCGGATGCGGCGCTTGCCATCCGCCTCGCCGCGGTGCGTCAGGCGCAAACCGATGCGGTTGGCACCACCCCCGTGGACCTGCCGACGGCATGAGCCTGCTTCTGCCTCCCAACGCCACCATCGGCATCGTCGGTGGTGGGCAGCTTGGCCGCATGAGCGCGCTGGCCGCCGCCCGGCTCGGCTATCGCTGCCATATCCTGACCCAGGATGCCGACGACCCGGCGGTGCAGGTCGCGCACAGCCACACCTTGGGCGCCTACGAAGACAGCGCCACCCTGCGCCGCTTCGCCGCTGCGGTGGATGTGATCACGTTCGAATTCGAAAATGTCAGCGCTGAGGGCCTGGACCTGCTGGCCTCGCTGAAGCCGGTGCGGCCGTCGCCGGAAATCCTGCGCATCAGCCAGAACCGCATTGCCGAAAAAACCTTCCTCAACGCCGCCAGCGTGCCGACCGCGCCGTGGCGCGCGGTTCGCTCGCACGAGGAATTGCAACAGGCCGCGACCGACCTCGGCCTGCCCGCCATCCTGAAAACCGCCCGGCTGGGCTATGATGGTAAAGGCCAACGGCTGCTACGGGACATGGACGATCTTGCGGCGGCCTTTGAAGACCTATCCCCCAAGCCCCTGATCTTGGAGGGTTTCGTCAACTTCGCCTGTGAGATCAGCGTTATCGTTGCCCGCGGTGCCGATGGCGGCATTGCGGCGTTCGATACGGTGGAAAACCGCCATCGCGACCATATCCTGGACCTGACGCTCGCCCCGGCACGGGTGCAAGACCCGGTGGCCAATGCGGCCCAGGCGCTGGCACGGCGCGTGGCCGAGGCGCTGGATCTGGTCGGCCTGCTGGCGGTGGAAATGTTCGTCACCCATGACGGCAAGGTGCTGGTGAATGAAATCGCCCCGCGCCCGCATAATTCCGGCCACTGGACCATCGACGCCTGCCCGGCCAGCCAGTTCGAGTTGCATATTCGCGCCGTCGCCGGGTTGCCCTTGAACGCGGCGGTACGGCACTCCGATGCGGTGATGAAAAATCTGGTTGGGCCTGAGGAACTAGCCTTGTGGCCCGAGATCCTGGCCACCCCAGGCCTGATCCCACACCATTACGGCAAAGCGGAAGCCAGGCCCGGCCGCAAAATGGGCCACGTTACCCGCCTATTCCCACGCGGTGCACTGCCGGGCGATTTCGGCGTTGCAGACGCGCTGGGCGTACTGGCGTCGGAGCCGACTACAGCCCGGTGACGAGACGCGCCATCACCACAATAATCGCCACCTGCAGCAGCCCCTGGAACGCCACCGCATAGACATAGCGCCGCATGAGCCGGCCGATGCGGGCCCCATCCGGCGCGGCCTTCCGCAGTTCGAAGTAAACCATCAGATTGGCGGGCAATAGCACCCCAAGCCCCTGCACGGTCAAAACGGTAACAATCACCAGCGCCGCGAGCACCCAGCCATAGGCGGGATAATCCAGCGCGAGAAACCCGAGCTGCTGGGCGTGATAATACCCTGCCGTGCCGGTGATGATCGACAACGTCGGCAGCAAAAACAGCGTCTTCGGCATTAATCGTAACACCATCGCCCGCCGCGCCTGGGGTGGCAGGGTGCGCATGATCGGGCCCACCACAAAGCCCATGAACAGATCAATCCCGGTCCACAACACGCCGGCCATCACATGGATGAAATTGAGCCACCAACGGTCATCGAGCCAGATCACCCACCCCATGCCCACCAGCGCGAGCGCGCACCAGATCAGGTTGCGCGGATTGATCGGCGGCACATCAGTTTCGGATGAGGACGGCCCCATGATGCATTTCCGGTCTTGCTTATCGGTGAGACTAACGGGCACCTTGTTCGCCATCAAACGAAATCCGGCATCATCCAAGGGGGAAGCGCTATGTTGACCGACCGCTATGGCCTCGGCCTTTCCACTGCCTCCACCGCCGCGCGAGATGCATATATCGAAGGCTGTGACCTCGTCCTGTCCGCCAATCCAGGCGCGCTGGCGGCGTTCGATCGCGCCATCGTCGCCGATCCCGCCTTCGCCCTCGCTTATGCCAGCAAAGCCCGTTTGCAGCAGGTCGGCAGCGACCTGCACGGAGGCCGTGCCACGCTGGCCGCCGGGCAGGCGGCTGGGGTGGCTTTGTCCCCGCGTGAAGCGAGCCACATGGCGTTTCACGTCCTGCTGCTGTCCGGCCAGAATGACGCGGCCGTCGCCGCCGCCAAGATGCATTTGCGGGACTGGCCGCGCGACGCGCTGGTGCTCAGCCCGTGTTCGTCGGTGTTCGGCCTGATCGGCTTTTCTGGCCGCGCGGGGCGCGAACAGGAACAGGTCGCCCTGATGGACAGCGTGGCGGATGCCTATGGTGACGATTGGTGGTTCAACGCCCAGCACGCCTTCGCGCTGGTGGAAACCGGCCAGCGCGATGCCGCGCGGCCGAAAATCGAGCGCGCGGTGGTCCAAAACCCGCGCAATGCCAATGCCGCTCATATCCGCGCCCATGTCTATTACGAAGATGGCGAGGCCGAGGCCGCCCGTGGCTATCTCGCGAACTGGCTGACCAGCTATTCGCCCGATGGCGCGCTGCACGGCCATCTCAGCTGGCATCTGGCGCTGTGCGCGTTAGAGGCGGGCGATACTGAGGCCGCGTTCACGCTCTACCAATCCGCCTTCGCCCCACCGGCGGCCAAAGGCGGCTACCCGCTGCTGCCGATGGTCGATGCGGTTTCCTTCCTCTGGCGGGCTGAACTGGCCGGCCATCCGCGCGACCCGGCCCGCTGGCAGGCGCTGCATGATTTCGCTCACACCATGTTCCCGCACGCCGCGATTGCTTATGCCGATACCCATGTGGCGCTGGCCGATGCGGTGATGGGCGACGGCGCCGGGTTGGACGCTCGGCTGCGCGAAATGGCGGACCTGCAATCCGCCAGCCGGCTGCCCTCCGGCCCGGTCGT
>Ga0164296_1002976_pt1 | contig 16375 bp, 8 predicted proteins | sample GEODES057metaG_FD_113533 | JGI IMG/M metagenome (GOLD analysis project Ga0164296, IMG submission 113533) | Dystrophic lake water microbial communities from Trout Bog Lake, Wisconsin, USA - GEODES057 metaG | ecosystem: Environmental > Aquatic > Freshwater > Lake | place: USA: Trout Bog Lake... | reverse complement strand
TAGGTAGAATACCTGAACCCTCTGTAAAGGGTATTAAGTAATCCTCGTATATTTACTTAAGTTCTTTAATCCTTTTAGTAGTTATTGCATCAATGCCTTTATTAAGCGCGATTGTACCAATACGATCTATTACTTTATTAACAATTCTGGAATCGTAGGTGGTCAATTCTGGCCAGTTCTTTTGCAATAGTATTATTATTTTTGCTACATCATCATGAGATAGTTCCCGTTCATCTGTGGCTTTTGAATACGAAACATTGGAGTTCTGATTTACTGGGTTCATGTGATGATGATTTGAGTGTTTTCTCCAAGTTCGAGTAGACGGTGTTGAAGGGCAGTGAGGGTTATTTCGCCCTTAGCATTTACAAAGTGCCAGTTATTGCCAGGCATAGGGCCAGCAAAGAACTCTAAGTCTCCTAATTCGTTGCCTTTGCTTCCTTTGAACCTCTCGTTACTGAGATCCAAACGATCTAAGTAATGGAATGCCAGGGCCTCTGGTGATTCTTTTACTGCATAAGCTCCGTCGATATAGTCTTCCCATATGTCGTAATCTACGTCTTTGCTAAGCCAATCCTCAATAGGTTCTTCTAGTTCATAGCTAGTATCATGTACCCAGTCATGAAGTTCTTTGGGGTTACTGGAGTTCAATCCAATTATGTCTGAAAAGTACTCACGCCAAGTAGGTGCCGATGGAAATCCCGTTGCAGCTGACCCTAATGAGAACTGCCATCCCTCGTCCTGTAAATTAGCATATAGTTTTGTTTTAGGGCGGGTAGGGGCTTCCAGTAGTACCATATTGCTGGCTTTCTGGTACTCAGTAGCCCTGTTTATCAGGTTTATAGGTACAAAGCATGCCCTTAAGAATGTGGCTCCTTTAATAAGGAAATGCCTGCGACTAATATTATTCGAGTTCATGATGTCTTAGCATCACGACGATTTTGGTCTGAGGTAGCTCAGCCCACATCATTACTTGACCACCGTCGCTAGTGAGAGCTCGGTTGGTGACGCCCAGAATTGGGAGTCGTCGGGATGTAAGTAGTATGGTTAATTACAACTACGGCTATGTCAAAATCAAATATTTTAATTCGTTACTTTTTGAATGCCAACGCTCGAGTTAATAATTTTGGTATATCAACACGTATAATTATTATAATAAACTAAAATTTATCTTACTCTAGTTAAATACTCTTTGAGATCAGATTCAGATTCGGGAGAGTCGGGGAATATATATATGATACTTTTTGCCCTTGTTATAGCTACGTACAAATCTGATGACGTAAAACTATCAGTATTTATCTTGGGTATATCTGTAAGTACCACACAAGCAGCTTCGAGGCCTTTAAAAGATTTTATAGTGGAGGACCAGATACATGATCCATTTTTCCAATTTTTAATCCAATTAATATCATCTGTTAATCTTTTGCCGCAAATCGTCGCAATATTTCTTGTGGAGCATCTTTCATTCTCACTTCTATATGGTGAAAGTACAGCAATCTGACTAGCTAGTATTTTTTCCTCGTTTAAAAGGTTGGATATATGTTTTCTGATAGCTTCAGCTCGTTCTTGAATATTTTTAATAGTATCTAAAATAATTGGTCTTTTTCCTAGTGGGCTATTATGTAGGTGTTCGATTTTAGTTTTTATTATAGATGCTGAGTAATCTGAAATTCTAATAGTATTGCGGCAATTCTCAAATAAATCAAAAGGTGTGAAATTTGCACTTATGAATCCTTCTCTATTGTATATACCCCTTTGCTTGGGATCTGAGAGAATGCATAGGGATCCTTTATCCGGGTCTTTGAGTAGTAGCTGAATTGGTAGTGCCCAATTCTCGTGAAAGTCTTGTGCTTCGTCGACTATTATTGAATCGTACCGTTCGAAACCCTGAATGTTTAAAATATCAATAGAATCGCATAATAGCTGAGGAGCTTCTTCATTAAAAAACGAATCTTTATCAGTTTCAGTACTCGATATGAAATTAAAACCTGCTTGTTTGATAATTCTTTTTGCTAAGGAAAAAAAACTTTCCACATGAAAATTTGTTATATTATCGACTTCTAGTTTTAACCACTCAGCTAAGGTTCGGTTATAACATACATAAAGTACTTTTTTACCTAGCCTTGCTTCCATTTTAGCGCGCCAGAATCCAATCATAGTTTTGCCCGAACCAGCAGGCCCTGTTATGTGTAATCTATTTACAGCATGTAGATATTTTATAAAGCTATACTGTCTTTCGGTTATGGCATCTATCTCTTGAGTATCTTGGAATATTGTAGAACCGATGACTAGTTTACTTAGACTAGTTTCTGCTATATAATTTTTTACTAGTTCGAAATAATTGCCGTGAAACTTAGATCCACGCTCGTTTGATCCCACAGATAAAAGAGCATTTTTTGATATGTTTAATAAATCGTTCATTTTGCTAAAACCTACGAACAAATTGACATCTATTGATGCAGGTAATTTGCCGATAAATTCTCCAAAAGGAAATATTACCAAATGAGAGTACAGACCAGGGAATTCGTTTTTTTTTAAACCTAGTACGTTTTTAGAAAGCTCTTCTATAAGAGTGTGTGTATTATCAATTGCTTGTTGAAATGGTGTTTTTCTCAATTTTTCTTTTGAACCGTCTTTTTTGATTAACCACCATTCTCCTTCTATCATCTCACCTCCAGTACTTTGTTTTACTTCTACTACTAATACGCCCAGTCTCGGTGCTAATATTATAAAATCTATTTCTTTAGTTTTTATACCATAATAACTCTTATAATCGAAAGTAAAGTGATGTCTTACAATCCAATCATTGGGTAATTGACTTTTTATTTGTTTATAAACTTCTCGCTCTCCTAGGTCTTCTATGTTTTCTAGGTTAATATCTGGTAGCATTTTTGCCATTTTAATCTCCTGATATCAATTCTGCTACTACAGAACTATTTGATGTTTTAAAATTTTTAACGCCGTCAGCGTGATTTGCAGGTATAACAAGTATATTATTATTACGTGAATCTATGCGTCCCACAATATATTCTCCGTTTTCACGCTTAACTAAGTAAAGTTTAGAAATGGAAAAATCTGAGCAGTTTGCTAATCGTTTAAATTTCGGTAAACGGCCTATAGGCATTCCTAATGGTGAAGGGTCCAAATTGAAGTTTTCCGTATCTGGAACCTTAAAGATCGAAGATTTTAAACTACTATGCGATATAATGTTAGTTTTCGTGTCCAGTATTACTAAAGGAAAGATATTCGTATCGTGCTTATGTTGCCAACACCAAGCCATTCTTCTTTGTAAATCAAAGGTGTTAATTAAGCGTACACTTGTGTATTTATTTACTGATTTGCTAATTGAAGATTTTGTTAACTCAGCAATTCCCTTTGGTGACCAAAGTGGATGACTTAATAAGTACAGTATGTCATCTTGTATTACTTTAAATGCAGGCACATTTAGATCATTGATTACTTGAATTGCTTTTGGAAACGCGCGGTCTATTTTTGATACTAATTTGCTGGCATTATTGTACCATTCGTTATAAATATTTTTTTCATTATCAATAGATAAGCCACAAGTATATCTAGGGTTATTTAAATAGTTAATTAAATCTAGACCAAGTTTCCAATCTAGTAAACCGTGTAGTGATTTATTTCGATATGAAAGTAAGCACTTGTAGCAACTGCTTTGACATGAACAATCAAATACTTTTGCAGTAAATCTATTTTTTCTAGTTGCAATGTTTTCTAATAATTCGTCCCAATGCGAAGCTATCCAATCAACAAATCCAGAACCGTTAGGTAGATGATCTGCTAGCATTATTTCACCAGTTATATTACCTCTAATATTTATTCCTCCATGTATTGATGCTATCTCAATTTCTTCTGGATCGATATCTAGTTCATGTGCTGTTGCTCTTATAATTATTGTAGCAGCGGAGTAGAAGGCAGCTTTGACTCTGGATGAATTTATCGGATTTAAATCTAAATTATCAGACAGGTCTTTTGGTCGAATTCGTAGTATATCTGTTGTTTTTGGAGAAATTAGTGATACCAAAACATCACTTTGCGTTTCATCGTAAATCCAATGATCTGATCCTGATATTCTATGAGATATTTTACGCACTGTTTCATTAACAGGTATATCAGAGTATATACGAAATGGAAATTCTTTGCCTGAGTTGTCGTTAATTCGAAAAACTCTGCCTTGTGTTGTTAATTGAATAACTGTATTTTTTATATTCTTTGATAAGGATGCATCACTATGTGCTGTTGATGCTGCAGTTATTACTTTGCCCGTACTTCCATAGTAGTCGCCATTTGGAGCATCATAATCATCACCGTCTGTTCTAAATGCTGCAGGTACGATAACTTCAGAGTTTTTTATATTAGTGCTACCGCAATCTTCGCAAGTATCATTTGCATTCTTTTCATTTAATTCCTCTAACCTGTTACAGGAACAACAACGTTTATGGAATTTTCTATACGGCGCTGGGTTTGCTGAGACCCATGTAAACCTTCCACTTTTGGTTATTTCCCCAATAATTCCGTTGGGTTTTATGATTCTCTTATCTTTTGTTCTTTCTGATCCCGGTGAAAAATCTGCTATAGCCATATCTAGATCACGATCTATCGATAAAAAATCACTATTTTCTTTGTCAGTTGAAAAAGAATAGTAAAGTTTTCTAACTCTCGTTGGCATACCAAACATTGGCAATATGCCTGCTTCTGATAGACGATGAGCTAAATTTATTTCAACAAACTCATTACTATCTATTGTTTCAATAATTTTTTTCGATAAATCGTTTTGAATATAATTACTTAAATGATCTGGTTTTAAATCTGTGCCCAGTGATATTGCTGTGCATGTATTCCTTATATAATTTAAAGTATCTTCTTTATAAAGTAAGCTATTATAAGTTGTATAAATATTTTTGAAATTATCAATTGTTCCAAACTCGCCATGTGAATCTTGATTACTTGCGCAGTCTTTCCATCTCAATCCTAATTTTTTAAAAATATATCTGAGGCATTCTTTGGTAACTAATCTTTTTGCTATTATTTCATGTTCTACACCCATTGAAAGGAAGGGTTGGGGAGGGGTGTCACTTGTTATTCCTTCAGGATGTTCAAAATGATAGCGATCATGTGAGTTTGCTCTACAAAAAGTTAGCGCATACGAAAATCTTTGTCCCTTACGACCGGCACGACCAACACGTTGCTGATAATTATAACGCTCAGGGGGCATATTTGCTTGAAAAACTGCTAAGAGTGGTCCGATGTCTACACCCACTTCCATAGTTGTAGTTACACTCAATAGATCTATTTCATCAATCAGCCTATTTACATCTCGTTCTGGTGTGTTAATTTTCTCACTAGAACCAAATAGTCCGCGAAAATGTCTCTGTCGTTGAGCTTGATTTTCTGTTTGACCAGTTAATTCTTCGCAGTGAAGTCTGAATATTTCATTGTTCAGTGCTGTATTGGTGTAGTAGTGTTTGCTTCGTAACGTATCCGCACTTTGTCCATTCGGTTCATCATTTAATACATTATAACAACGTGTACAAATACCAGCTGAATTATGCCAATGCACTCGATTACACTTAATGCAATTATATGATTTTTTATCGCCCGTATTTACTGAAATTGAGAGATAGTCGAAATTAACTATCCAACCCGTATGGTTGTTTTTCGCTAGTGCAGCTTCTATTTCATCTCTTAATGTTTCCCAATCGATAGAATGCTTTTGTCCCACTGCTTTCAGGTAGTTTATAATTCTTATTTTAGCAGCGGCTCTAATATTAGGACCGTCTTTGGGTTCACCTACATTCCAAGGTTGAATTGGTTGATTTTCAAATTGATTTGGTGATAGTCTATATTGCTCTCCTAAGATTCTTATTACGGAATTTATACAATTAGTGTATATATTTAGATCTAAATTAATTTTAGATGGTCTTATTATTTTGTTTAAAGAAACGTATCCGACTCCTTGTGTTTCTATATCATATATTATTTTACCAAACAAAATACGTAAAATTTGTTTTTTAAGATCAACTTTCATTGAACCCACTTTATTCTCATAAGCTCTTAGATTATCATTTTTCAAGCTCCTCAGATCGTTTTCGAAAAAAGCAGTCCACCATAATTCCTTATTTCCGACTAAAAATTTACGCTTACTTAATTCTATGCCAGCTGGTGGTATACCTAATGAACTTAGTCTAAAAAATATAGAGTTCCCGTCATCGGCAAAATAATCATCTAGTCGTATTCTATTAGATATAATCTCGCGCATCGAATCCAAGTACTCGATTGCATCTTTAAGTTTTATATCGAATGCGGACCTTTCATACTCAGGAATTATTGATATGTCTGTGCATAAAATCCTTAAATGGCTATATGCAACACTTAGGTTACTCTTTTCTGAAGTAGTTATTGCTTTAGACCACCTCTCTTTTATTAAATTTTCTAAATTTAGTGTATTTCTTAAACTTGGATCGATACTATCCCATTTATTAATTAAATCTAAAGTTAGTGAACGATCGCTATTTTCATTACTTTTTAATAACTCTTTGAATAATAAGGTTCTTAACGAGTCACTCCAATGGCTAGTTTCTACACTATAAGCTAGTACAGCAGCAGCTTCTCGGCTGTCGGAAAAAACAACTAATTTTCTTAAATGTTTAGGGAGGCTTAAGAAAAAATTAGTCGAAATGATCTGGGTTAGTTTGCCTAAACCAGTTCTGAATGTACGAATCGGACTAGTTCTAGTTCCTTTTTTTCTAGAATAGTTAGCTTCACATGCAGGACATTCATTTGGCATAGCAATTGCGTCATCATTTGCTAGAGAATTAATAGAATTAGGTATATTAAAATAAAAACCGCCTACGCAATCTTCGGGCACTGGGGAATTTTGAGTATTGATCTCTAGAAAAGCGGTTGTCTGATTTAAAAATGCTCTAGTCCATTGTGCATCCACTTCGGCTCCACTAATTGTAGTTTGTTTCCAGTCCCGAGGGGCTGGGTTATCATCAAAACCTTTAGGGTTAGGCCAAAAGACAGCCATTTGTTTCCATGATAGTCTATCTGTTAGTGATTCAGTATTGCCTCCAGGAAGAATTTCAAGATCTGGTGATATAGGCAATAGTTCGAAACCTTTAGCTGGTTGACCGCGAAGTCGTTGTGCTTGTGATTTAGACTCACATTTAAAACCAGCAAAGAATAAAGTACCACAACAGTCGCAATATAATATTTCTAAAACCTTTTTCCCTTCATCGTCTACAATTAGTCCTTGATCGTTTCGTAGTTTACCCACTGTCCTCCATTTGTCGCCTTTGCTTATGATAGAATTTGAGTCAATAGATGCCCACATACCTTCTATATGTCTGATCATCCAGTGAAAACGAAATCTTGGTATATTTTTATTATCAGTTTTTGATAAAAAATGAAAAAGACCTGAAGTAGCTAAAGACCGATTATCAGAATCAAGATCAGGAAATAATCTTTTTTCGAATTCTGACAATTTAGTACTAATTATTTTTCCGTTTCTATTATCAATACAAGCATTTATGAGTTTATTAGACCAGTTTTCACTACTTTCTATATTTTTGTATAATTTATCATAATTTATAGAAGCCAGATCTGACGTGTCATGAATATTAGATAATTGAATTAAATAGTCAGATGTGTTTTTACTAATTTCAGAACCAACAGACTTATCTGATGTCTGTTTTTCACCCGTTATAATTGAAAATTTGCTTTTAACTGTTGATATGTCTAAGCCAAAAAATTCACCTATGAAGGTGTATGTCTGCTCTTCATTATCTTTTGAGGTATCTAATGATGCACTAGACGCTAGTATTTTTAATTGCGGACTTGTTGGTGACAATCCAAGCCTAAGCAATAACAGTCTCACGAGATAGGCTATTTCAGTGCCTGAAGTGCCTCTATATAAATGTAATTCATCAATTATAAGGTGAAATAACCTTGTTGGTTTGATTAGATTATTTTCTCTGCATGGATCTGCAGCTAGCCAATTTTTAGTTATCTCAATAATGTCAGCATCTCCTTGATCTTGACTCATTGATTCGTCTTTTTGACGCATCAACATAATAGAAAGCATGCTAAAATTTGTAATCAGAATATCTGGTGGGTAACGTTGCATCTCCCAGCGATGCAGCATTTCAGTTGAGACGTCGTCAACTCGGGGAAAGAAGTTTATTAATTCTTTTATAGACTGCTTTTGGGCAATTAAGTCAGATATTTCATCTTTATTTGATGCATTATTAATATCATTTTCTATATCTGTAAGAGATTGTTTTAACTGAATATACGCATTTCTAACTCCCTTTAATTCATCTTTTAATCTATTTATAGCATTGTTGTTTAGTACAGTGCTGCCATTATCATCTTGGTTTACTGGATGTCCTGAAACTGGGGTTTGACCGTTATAACGACCAAATGTAATTTTATTACCATTAAAAAAACTTTCATGTTTTTTATAGCAAGAATGAACATTGTCCGAGTCAAAAGTAGCACGTAGTCTACTGACTTGATCTTCAACTAGTGCGTTCATCGGGTATAAGATTAGTGCTCTGACTGCTGCAGGCCTATTCTCACCCCAACAATTTTTTCGTTTATTTAAATCCCATTTGTAGCCTTTTTCATCCCACCAATTATTAAAATCACTATTAGGTTTAGCAGCGGGCCAGTGTGTGGCTTCCTTTATTAGTGAAGCGATTAATGGTATTAAAAAGGCCTCCGTTTTACCGGAACCTGTACCCGTTGTTACAATACAATTTTTTCCGCTTATAGATTCTGATAACATCTCAAGCTGGTGGCTGTAAAGATTTGGAGTATCTGCCCCTTCTTCTATTGAGAATAGCCCTTGTGTGCACAGAGCTTTAAAAGCAGCAATTGCCGGGTCTGTTAGACTGCTGGAAAATGTCTTATTTGTTATGTCAGATATTTTAATATCAGTTTTGTATTGTGCTATCGGTTCAATAAGCGGGTCTTGAAATACACCACCAGCTTTTTCTAAAAGTACTCGACGATCATTTTCAAAGCTTGAAGATCTGGTATTAAAAGCAGTCTCTATATAGCGAAAAACAGAGTCTTTTAAACGACGATATTCTAATAATGGGTTGCTCATGTTTGAAAAACTTTAATTAAACCATTAACTTTAGTTGCTGCTAAATTAGCGATATCAAGTGGTATGTTAGTATATTCAAAGCACTCACTGATATAGGATACTGAATCTTCATTTGGTAATATTCCAAAACTGTTAGAGATGTAGTATTTAGAATTTTTGACAATACTCGGACTTAATCCAGAACACATACACAGTGCTCTATTTATTAGATAGGGAAAATTTAAATTTTTAGGTACAATTATACTATTATTACTTTCAGAATAGGGTATCATAGTATTATCACCTTCTGCGATAGCTAAATGCGTTTTCCACTTAGCCCACGAACTATCACGTACGAATGCGTATTTTTCAGTTGTTTCGCGACTATTGATATCTGGTTGTTTAATTAATATTTGATATGAGTAATTAGGAATATACCTATCATTTATATAAAATAATTTATCTGGAGCATTGGTACTGTGGACTTCGGTATTTCTATAAAATCTTGGGTTATATTCTTCATCATGTTTTGGGATTTGGTGTGGATACCAACGGAGATCGGAAGAAGTTAGCCAATCGTTTAAATCACAAGACCAATTTAGTATAATTGCACAGGCAGGTATTTTATCAAAATGTAGATTGTTCTGCTCGCATAGCAATTCGAAGGCAATTAGATCGCTATGAGCGATTATTATTCTGTGCGGTAAAATTTGTGCTTTTTGTTCAGTATAGTTTACTTTGAATTCAAGTTCTGAAGCATTGGTTAAAATATTTTTTAAATCATTTACTAAACCGCAACCAGTAATAACACCCAAGTATAAATCATTGTTTTTAAATGGTAGTAGATAAATTTGTCTAGGTATTGGTATAATGTGAGATATCTTCCCTCTCTGGTCTTTAACTAATTCAATATGTCCTAATGCTGATAGTGATAATATTTCTCTGTTGAAGGTGTAATAATTTGCGTTTGCTATAGAAAAACATCTACGAGAAAATTCTTGATATATAAATTTGTTTTTTTGTGTTAAGGATTCTAAAAGATAAAAACTTTTATTAAATTCAATGTGTTTATAATCATGATACGTTAAATTACTTATCTGTTTGAAATCGTATGATTTTAGGGTGTGATTTAACTTAGTGCCTAAAATTCCATAATTACTTGATATCAAACCGTATTTATCTATGTAACTTTTAATTTCTATAGATCTGTTGAATGATAATTCTTTTACTACTCCAAAATCGATTGAACTGAGTATTTCAGATTCGATTTTTGAGGTAATAGTAATTACTGAATAATTGGGATCTAATTCGAAACTATAATATACAACTTGTAAGCCGATTTTTATAACTGGTTCATTTGTAGTTGAAATTCTACAAAGTTTTGCGCCACTGCATTCGATTGTTACATTCTTACCTGTGAGTGCCCCGAGAATTGGGGGATCGTAATCTGTATAAACTCTTCTTGCGGTGCTATTCTCTATTCGGGTTCCTTCCTTTAACCAGATGTATTTTGTTTTATCACTTTTATATCCACTTCTTGAGAAGTATTTTGATAGGATATCTTCTGGTATCTTTTTGAAACTTTCTACTATATACAATCGGTATCCTGAAGGTAATATTGAAGGATAAAGTTCTGCTTTTAATCTAAAAGATTCCTTTTTGTATAACTGATCCCAGTCATTCGCTCCTTCAGGAGATACTAATACTAATTGTTCTCGATCTAATTTGTAAGTAGAAGTTTCTATAATATGTGTAGGTGTAATCCAGGCTAAATCAAAAAAACGTATTTTTTTATGTTTAAGCTCTAGCCGAATGCCGTTTAAATGTTTATATTGGGAAACTGTCTTAACAATAAATTCTTTTTTGTTTTTCAGTATTTCAGCTGCATCGATGGTTACTGATTGATTATTTACTGCTAAATAAAAATCACTTTGTATGTTTTTAAACTTAAAATCGCGGATATTGAATTCAGATAAATCTAATCCTTTTAATCCGTTACACCCAATATGAAGTTCTAGATTGTTTTCTACGTTAGCTTCTAGGACTATGTTTAATTCTATTTTTGATATATCACGTGTGTTATTTTTTGATAGATTAATACTATTAGTTGTTGGCTGGATATTTTCATCCCAAGCACTTAAGTAATCTGAAATAAAATCAATAGCAGTTTGTCCTAACGGTGTATTGTTCTTTATTTCATCAAATAGAAACTTTTGTAGCAGACGGGTTGAAGCAGCTTCTTGTGCTAGTATAAGATTTCTTAAATATTCATGACTTACTTGGACGGTCGATGATAAGTTTAGAAATTTAAAAAGTTCATGTAGATTATCTAATTTTTTAGGAGTAAAAATAATTTGTGCTCTCGGAATGCCGACATAAGCCATTTGACCAACTCTATCTACTTTGAACGCACCCCATGCACAATTCATGAAGTGCGTCCATTTGTGTAAATTATCCCATAACTTGTCCCAATCTTTAAGTTTTAGCTTAATTCCATGGTTAGGATATAGTAAGTCTAAACGATTAAAATAAGCGCTATCGTGTAGCTCATCGTGTTCTTCATGGGTCCAGGCTAGAGCTAATAAGCATAAATATGGTAAAAATGGAGGTGCATGATTATATTCTATTAGTTCTCTCGGGTAATTATTGCGATATGATCTATTTTCCCACTGTTTGTTGATTGCCAGACCTATATCATGTAAGTTATTATCATAATAATAGGGTATATCCCAATTAGGCCCTTTTCTCAACGCCTTAAGAAATCCTGTATATCCTCCTAAATTACTGAAGTTTTGATCTAAAATTTCTTTAGTTGTAGCTAATCTAACTTGTTTGTTATTATTTTCAGGTCCAAAAAAATACTTAACTAAGGCTACACTCCAATCACTATAAGACGACTCTAGTGATTGATATTCTTTAATATGATCTACTGGCATCCTTGTTTATTTATTATCTTTATAATAGTTTTACATAACAAGTGAAAATTTATTTAGTTAGTTGAATACAGGTAATCTTCTAAATAGCGTAAATTATTGTCTGATAATAACATGTATATTTATAATTAAGTAATTCGGAAGAATAAATCTGCGTTTTGAAATATTTGTAAATGTAGTTCACTAGAAAATATATTTTAATAATGAAATTCATATCTTATTAGTGATATTGTTTAAGAATTCTAAAATATGCTTACCTGTATTGACCTTTTTGCTGGTTGTGGCGGTCTATCTCTTGGATTAGAAATGGCCGGCTTTAAACCGCTATTATTTTCAGAGATTAATAAAGATGCTGCTGCTACATACAAAGCTAATAGAGCGAATGATGTAATTGAGATTGGTGATATTTACCAATTATCAAATACTCAAATTTCAAAGATTATTTCTAATTGGAAAAAGTCTGGTATAAAGGATGTTGATGTAATTGCAGGTGGTCCTCCCTGTCAGGGTTACTCAAAAATTGGGCATCGAAGAACATTCAATTTACATAAACAAGATATCCCTTCTAACCAACTCTACCATCAAATGGTTCGTGTTATTAAAGCAGTTAGGCCAAGGATTTTCTTATTTGAAAATGTCAGTGGTTTGTTAACTGCTAAATGGTCACCCCAAGGTGAAACTGGTGAAATATTCCGCGACGTACTTAAATCTTTTATTGGAATTAAGGGTTATCACGTTCGCTGGCAGTTGGTTCACGCTAAAGATTATGGTGTACCGCAAAATAGACCCCGTGTTTTGATTGTCGGAGTTCGAAAAGATCTGAAGATAAAAGTACCTGCAACAATCCCGTCTGATAAAACTATAATTGAAGCTACGGCTATAAAAGACGGGCTGCTTCCTGTTGGAGATCGTGACTACCCAACAATTGTTGAATTGCTGAGTGATCTTTGTGAATCTAAGTTTCAATATGGTGGTAAAATTGAACGTTATTCAAAAGACCCTTCTAACGCATTTCAGACGCGTCTAAGAACGACATTAAGTGGTGTATTATTAGGAAAAGGTAGTGTTCTGACTGAACATGAATTCTCTAATCATAAACCAAATATTCGCGAAAAATTCGCCTATATGATATCAAATAATGGTGAAATACCTAAAGAAATGAGAACTAAGAAATTCTCTCAAAAAGTACTTCCTAAATCTTGGGGTGCGGGCGGACCAAATATTACCGCTTGCTCGATGCCTGACGATTATGTCCATTATTCACAAGCTCGAGCACCTTCAGTTCGAGAATGGGCAAGATTACAAACTTTTCCAGATTGGTATGTATTTAAAGGTCCCAGGACTACAGGTGGTAGAAGGCGTGCTGGCGATCCATCTAAAAACATCTGGGAAAGAGATGTTCCTAAATTTACTCAGATTGGAAATGCTGTACCCGTAGAACTTGCTCGCAAAGTAGGGATACACCTCGCGTCATTACTAAGGGATTCTTGAATACTAGAATTTTATCATCTTCTGAAGAGGCGAATCTTAAAGTTATTCGCGGAGCTGTAGGTGATTTTGCTTTATTATATATTACTCAAACTGGTCTAAATAAGAACATACTTGATGCTACCTTACCGGTTCGGACGCTATTAAGATCCAAAAAAATACATGATTTTAGTTTGCAGTCTCAAGGTATCCTTAACAAAAAAATAGTCCAAGGTTATGTTATAGAAGATTCTGCAAGATTCGAGTTGGACGTATCCTTGTATAGGCCTGAAACAAAACTTGGTGATCCTAGATTGTGGCCTTCAAGGTTTTCTAATTATAGTAACCCTGACGATGTTATTAGTCTATTTACAATTAATGAAAGACTTTGCTTTGTTAATCTTACAAGATCAAATCTCTCAGCTGATATTGCAAATGGTAAAAGTACTTTTGCTGTAAATTTAATTTTATCACTTAGTGATAAATCATCAAAGAATTCTTTGGAGTTAGTAAGTCTTCTCAGAGAGATTGCTGGTAAAGGATTATTAAAAGCTTCTTGTAGGGGATCTACTGCAATAGGGAGAAGTATAGAAAAAGAATTGGGAATATCGATGAATTCATCTCAAAACCCGGACTACAAGGGTATTGAGTTGAAATCTTTTAGAGCAAGTAAGCCATCTGGTGGTTTGATTACTTTATTTTCAAAAGTTCCAGATTGGAAAAGGAGTAAAATAAAAAAATCCGCAGATTTTTTAGATTCATACGGATATTTAGATGTAACAACGAATCGTAAGCAATTATATTGCTCGGTATATTGCGACTCTGGGAATACTTTAGGTTTTAGTATTAAAATTAACGTTACTGCAGGAGATTTGGAACAGTATCATAAAGATAGTAAGAATGCTCCTGTTGCAGTATGGGCGATGGATACGTTACATAATGATTTTAGTAAAAAACATGCAGAAACCTTTTGGATTAAAGCAAAGACAATTATTGGCAAGGACGGTTATGAGTGGTTTGATTTAAAATCTGTTATACACACAAAAAAACCTATTTTGTCTCAATTTGATGCCTTAATATTATCCAGAAGACTATGTGTAGATTTAACAATACATCAGGAAGGTCGTTCGGTGCAAGATCACGGTTATCTTTTCAGAGTTAAAAAAGAATGCTTTACGGAGCTATTTGCAGGAGATCCTAGTGTGTATGATTTGAAATAAGAATATTCTTTTATTTCAAGTAATGTATCTAATAAAATTTACGAAATTAAAAACTTATAATTTATGCAACTAGAAATTAGTTTCGATAATTTAGAAAATGCAGATTTATATCTAGATGCTGTGTATTTAAGTGGTAATTACAATAATCTTAAAGGTGAACCATTATCAAAGTTGCTAGGTTTGCCAAATCTTGGGGGATTTAGATATAAAATTAGTAATATAAATAAAAACGTTGTAGTTTGCGCATTAGTTACATCTCTCAATGATCCTGATTGGCCTGATAGCCTAGACGTTGAACAAGGACTATTTACTTATTATGGAGATAACAAAAAAGCTGGTGGCGATTTAAACAATATTAAGGGAAATAGAATATTAATTGAAGCATTTAAAAATTTACACTTGGGTACCAAAGAAAGTAGATTAAAAATTCCTGTCTTTCTGGTTTTTACTAAGAGTGGTACTCGAGATTATTGTTTCAGGGGTATGGCCGTACCAGGGGCGGATTCTTTAACTCAAACAGAAGATCTTGTAGCTGTTTGGAAGACTGATATAAATGGACAAAGATTTCAAAACTATAAAGCAACATTCACCATAGTAAGTGATTTAAAGATATATAAAAATTGGATTAATGATATTTATGCGATTGGTAATACTGTAAATGAAAAGTCACCTGAGAGTTGGATAAATTTTGTTAACACTGGTAAAGTTATAACTCTAAAAAGTCCAAGAAGCATAAAGATTCGTAATAAGTTTGATCAGCTCCCGCAGACTGATTTAGAGAACGATGTACTAGGGGAAGTTATCAAATATTATTCTGAGAAAAATAATGGGGCAAATAAGGGGGCGTTTCTTTTCGAGAGATGTGCTGCTGAAATTTGCAAAATGTCTGATAGTAAAATATTAAATATTGATTTAACTCCGATGACTAGAGACGGAGGAAGAGATGGGGTAGGAAAATATAGAATCGGAACGCCTAATAGTTATATATTAGTAGATTTTTTTGTAGAGGCAAAGTTTTATAATACTGAAAATGGAAACGGCGTACACTTAACATCAAGACTAATATCCAGATTGAGACATCGGCAGTTCGGTTATTTTGTCACAACTAGTTATGTTAGTCAGCAAGCTTATCAAGAGATTGTGGATGATGAGCATCCTGTTGTTATATACTCAGGTAGGGATATAGCTAATATTCTAATTGAACATGGAATTAATTCTACTTTTAAAACACGAGAATGGCTTAATAAGTTAATGGCTTGATGTATATGGGATTTAATGAAAGTACTTTTTGAAATAATCTCACTCTATATATAGATATAGATTTTACACTTTCATGAATTTAAAATGTTATTTTTATATAAGTTAAATATAATTTAATTTAGCCACAAAACTCCTGGATTTAAGAAATCTTTATATCCTGATAACCAGATGAACGGGTGTGGGCTAATGTCGGGGGTACGGTTGTGGGTGGGGATGGGGTCTAGGCTGCCCTTTTAAGCATCAATCTAATGGCCTCTGGAGACCACTTAGTGTTTCTGCGATGTCATTGTGCACCTGAAAACCAGCCACTTATTTGCACTTCAAAACCGTCCACTTTGAGGATGGTTCAGAATTAGAGTTAACGATGTATTGGGCAAGAATAG
>Ga0164296_1002972_pt1 | contig 16385 bp, 10 predicted proteins | sample GEODES057metaG_FD_113533 | JGI IMG/M metagenome (GOLD analysis project Ga0164296, IMG submission 113533) | Dystrophic lake water microbial communities from Trout Bog Lake, Wisconsin, USA - GEODES057 metaG | ecosystem: Environmental > Aquatic > Freshwater > Lake | place: USA: Trout Bog Lake... | reverse complement strand
CTGTATTACCAGTTGTTCCTGTTTCTCCAGTTGAACCTGTTGAACCAGTAGAACCAGTTGTTCCTGTTGAACCGGTAGAACCAGTTGTTCCTGTTTCTCCAGTTGAACCTGTTGTTCCTGTTGAACCTGTTGTTCCTGTTGAACCTGTTGTTCCTGTTGTTCCTGTTGTTCCGGTTGAACCTGTTGAACCTGTTGTTCCTGTTGTACCAGTTGAACCAGTTGAACCAGTTGAACCAGTAGCACCAGTTGTTCCGGTTGTTCCTGTTGAACCTGTTGAACCTGTTGTTCCTGTTGTTCCTGTTGAACCTGTTGAACCAGTTGAGCCTCTTGTTCCGGTTCTACCAGTTGCACCTGTTGAACCTGTTATTCCGGTTGTACCGGTTGTACCTGTTATTCCGGTTGTACCTGTTGTTCCTGTTTGTCCTCTTGTTCCGGTTGAACCAGTTGAGCCTCTTGTTCCGGTTGAACCAGTTGAACCAGTTGAACCAGTTGAGCCTCTTGTTCCGGTTCTACCAGTTGCACCTGTTGAACCTGTTGTTCCGGTTGTACCTGTTTTTCCTGTTGAACCTGTTGAACCTGTTGAACCTGTTGTTCCTGTTTTTCCTGTTGAACCTGTTGAACCAGTTGTTCCTGTTTCTCCAGTACAACCTGTTGTTCCTGTTTCTCCAGTTGAACCATAAGAACCTGTTGCACCGATAACACCATCTGCACCAGTAGAACCAGTAGAACCAGTATTATTATTACCAGTAATAAGGGAATATTTTGGACCTGTACCACCTGGATAATATACACCATTGACAAGCGTTACTTGTGCAACTAAATCTACAGGATTTGCACCAGATGTATTTGGAGGGTCTGTAATTGTACTAAGTTGCCATCCTCCTACAGCACCATTAACTGCTACATCTGGTCCTACATTCAAAAAAGGAGTTGCGAATCCAAACTGAGAATAAGCAAGTCCTGCATTATCTGAACTAATAGTTGCATCTGCTCCACTAGCGTCTCTACCATGAATAACAATATTACCAGGTCCAATAATAGTCTCTTTTCTAGTGACAGATTTATTAAGATTATTATACATAATCTATTATAATATTGATAAATATAAAAATAATTTATATCTTTTCTTATTTACAATGCTTTTATTTTGATAAAAATAGATGAATTATACAGTAATTTAAGTAATTTATGTAATTTAAGTAATTTATGTAATTTATGTAAATTATATAAAAATTTAATAATTATATTCAAAGGAAAAATGAAATAAATGATATGTTATTATAAAAAGTTATATTACTATAAATTTATTTTGGACATGGAAAAGGGCGCTGTCCTTTTTCTACTACTAAAGGCTCAGGTAATAATGTAGCAGACCTACTAAAAAAATGTGCAGTTTCTAGATTTTTCAATTCAGCTACAAGAGGAGGTGCTTGATTTACTAAATTAGTAGAATCAATTCCAAATAAAAAGGATTCAATATCAGCAGCATTATTAGACATTTTATTCCATGGAACTTGTCCAGGATTTACTCCTAATCCAGGAAGCTTTGTATCATAAGCAGCTCCATATTGTGAATATGGATAAAGAGTATAGCCTTGGGATTCTTTATATTGTTTTTGTTCTAAATAATAATTTCCAGGTGTATTAATATTCCTTGTGGATGCCATTAATAATATACAATATTTTATTATTATTATAAAATAAATCTATTTTATTAAAAATTAATCATTATTATTACTTTATATTTTTATCTACTGCATTTTTTAATCTTGTAAAATGTTCTTCGCCGATTTTTCCATCTTTTAATAAATCACATATACATGGATGCAATAAATATAAATAATTATAAGAAAACCCTACCGTTAAACCGAGTTCAGGATCTTCACTAAAAAATATGTTTGCCATTTTTTGTAGAATTTCAATCATATTTTCATCAATTTTTATTTTTTCATAAATATCATTTATGATTTCATTTATTTTATCATCACAAATATCTTTAACACCAAATAATTCTAACATTTCAATGCGATATTTTTCTTCAGACAAATCAAGGTCTTCTTCCACATTTTTATAAGATTCTAAGTTTTCATAAATAGACTTCAAATCATTATCATACATAAAATATTTCAATGTTATTTCGGTTTTATACATTTAACAATTTATTTAAAATGTGTGCATATTTTTAAATTGTTTATTTAAAAATATATAATAAAATAATGACCAAGTCTAAACATATTGGTCTGTAGTATGAGTATTGAAGTAATCCTTATCACGTGTTAAATCACGCGAAGGAATTCCACCACGAATCCAACCATTAGAGGCAGCACCTTCTACACAATATGCAGGATTTGTAATTCGTTCTTTTACAGTGGGAATGAGAGGAGTATTAGAATATTTAATATAACTTTTCTCAGTAAGATGAGTAACACTACGTTTATTTGTGATAAAATCACCTTGTTGAATCTGTGATTCTAAAACAGGATTTACAGAACCACGACCTAAAAAAGGTACAGTGGCAAATGGACGGTGAAAAAGGTCAATACGAGCCTTTGGATGAGTTTGAATAGTACCAATTAAAAGCTGAGAACTTTTATCAATATTACATCCTCCAGCACCAGAATTATGACCACCATTATAAAAAACACCAGGTTGGGTAGTTGCTAAAGCAATTGGTTGTCTCATAGAACAATCATCTGCAAAATAATTTTGCAATAAATAATTAGATGCTTTTATATCTTGAATTGTGTTTTGATCCTGAGTGCAAACATCATTTCCAATTCTGGACATATTATCAAATGTGAAGTTAGTAACATACGCCATTATATATACTTTACATTATTTTATTTTTCTTTTTATTGTAATTAATTTATTACATATTCTAAATTATTATTATTTATTAAAATTTAAACAAAAAATTATAATAAGTCATAATATAATGATTCTTATTACTACCTTTTATGTTCCAAATAATGAGTTAAGAGAGAAAGAAATCAATAAGTGTTTGATAAGGAATTATGAAAATCCATTTATTGAAAAAATAATATTATTAAATGATAAAATATATAAATTACCAATACAACAGGAAGAAGAACCCCAAAAGATTCAGCAAGTTATTATTAATAATTCACCTAATTATAAATTAAGATTTGATGATGCCATAAATTATATTAATAATTCAGAAGAATGTATTGGGAAATTATGTATTCTCTCTAACAGTGATATTTATTTTAATGAAACCTTGTCAAAAATTGATAATACAACACTTTCAAACAATGCTTTTGCTTTACTAAGATATGATGAACATGAAAACGGTGATTTAACATTATATTCAGAAAATGGTAAACCTCGTGATAATTCTCAAGATTGTTGGATTTTTAAAAGTCCACTAAAAGTAAATACAAATATTCTTAATTTTGAATTTGGTACTCTTGGATGTGATAATGTATTTGCAAATATAGTTTATAATTCTGGTATTTATATAAGTAATCCATGTTACAGTATTCAATCAATTCATGTTCATTCTTCAAATTATAGAACATATAATGAACAATCTAGACTTTATAGAGAATATTGTAATGTTGTTCCATGTAATTTGAAGGAAATGCCTAAAATAATTTATACAAATTATTGGGGGAATATTATAAATAAATAAATAATATTTAATAAAGTGTATATCTGTAATTGTCTTGTAATAAAGCAAAAGGATTGCCTTCTTTAGCACTAGGCATATTTCCATATAAAAATTTTCCAAATGCACCTTGATCAGAGGCAACACGAGTATTTGGATTAGAATTAAATATTCTTAAAGATTGATCTAAATAAAAATTTTCTCCTAAATCACCAAATAATTGTTTATTAGTATTTTTAATTCCAGGATTCAAGCTTTGAACCATTTTTTTTACACTCCTTACAATATCTTCATCTACATCAGGATTAAAAGAAGGAGGAGCTGCTTTTCTTTCAGGATCATCATTAATTTGTGTTAAAAGTACATTATTAAATGGATTTTTTTTGTTAACTTTTTCAAAATCACTTCTCAAATGATATTCTAATGTTTCAGGGTTTTTGATTTTTATAGGACCACTTGAATAATTATCTATTGGTTCAAAATTATTGTGTTTTGTGAATCCTTCTACTGATTTTGTTTTTGAATTAGTTTTGTATTGATACATTAATATAATTGCAAAAAGTGTAATAAATCCGATAATTAAAATGCGAATAGACATTGTAAATACAAATCCTAAAAGAGATAATATAATAACTAATCTGCTAATAGAATTCATTTTTTCCTCAAATGTCATTTTTGGACAAGGCCATAGTTGCATAATTGATTTTTTGTTTAATAATATTGTAGGGTCATTTAACCAGAATTTGCTTGACATATTATATATATAACATTACTTAATTTTTATATAATTCAAATTACAAAAATTAAGTGTTCAATTTATTTTTATTTTTTATTTTTATTTTTATTTTTTTTATTATTCTTACTTGGTTTTGTTCCAACTGGAGTTCGTTCTACTTTCTCTCCTGTACTAAATACCGATATCAATTGTTCATCTGTTAAAGCATTCTGTTGAGTTGGTATTGATGTTTGTGATTGGATTTCTGTAGTTTTTTGTGCTTTATTCTTCATTCTCTCTTTCATTTGTGCCATCTTCATATTGCGTTGAAGTTGTGATTTCATAGCATTCATATTCATTTTTCCACCACCTCCTCCCATACCCATTTTGCTTAACATGCTTTGAATATCTTCCATTCCTGGCATATTTTTCATATTGCTCATTAATTCACTAGCTTCTGCAATTAATTCACTTTCTTTAATCTCTCCAGATTTAATTTTTGTATCAAGTTTTTCTCCTACATTTTTTACCATTCCCATTAATTTTCCAGGATTTTTAAATAAATTTTGAAATACTCCTTTAATATCACCTGCATCTTCCATATCAATATTTAAATCATGTGCTGTCTCTTCAGCAATTTCTTTTGCTAAATTACCAATTTTACCTGTTAACATATTATTAATATGATTGTGAATATCATTTGCTGAAGGCATATTCATACCGCTTTTTGGTATTCCTTCACCTCCTTCACCTCCTTCTCCTTCACCTCCTTCTCCTTCACCTCCTTCTCCTTCACCTCCTTCACCTTCTTGTTGTAGATTTTCATGAAAATTAGAATCAAATAATTCTTGCATTTTTTCCAACGTTTCCTCTAATTTCTCTTTAAATTCATTTTCATCTATATTATCAAATAACTTTGCAGTATTTCCAAATGCTTCTTTGTTTTGAACACATCCAATTATTGAAATTGCAATTAATTGTAGATATTTCCAAATTGTATCACGAGTACTATCACTCATATCTAGTTGCCATAAGTATTTAAAACAAATACCAGGTAAAAAATCGGTATTTATAGGAGAAGCAACGCTAAACATTTCGGAATTTTTATAGATAATATCAAAGAAACGCTCAGGATAAACTCTAATGCAATGATTAAATATGAAATTAAGACGGTTTGATTTATCCTTTAATACTAAGTTATTTCTCTCTTCTTCATCTTCAATATCATTAAAACTTTTGCTCTTCCACCATTTATTAATAATACCTTCATATTCTGGAAATGTAGCTATCATATCTGAAATAAAATCATTAATAACCTTTTTGAATTCTTCTGGAGCTTCTGAAATTTGTGCCATTTATATCTGTTTTATAATATTATTTATTTAAATTCTTAAAATAAATAACATTATTTTTCATTATTTTCATTATTTAATAATTTATTTTTCCCAATAATGTATACACAAAGTTGTTAAATTTTGACAATATTTCATTGATTTAGATTGATTCTCAGGATTCATATTTTTAACAGGATCTCTCAATCTATTAATCGCTTCTAGAGATTTTTTAGACCAGTCATTTAAATTTTCTAAATCATCTCCATAATCTTTTTCAAGAAAAAAACTTATATCACCTTTTAGAATAACATCTTGATACTTTTTTGCAACATATTTATACCAAATATCAATTAAAATTTTTGGATTTGTTTTTCTAAAAAATATAAATGCATTTTTTGCTAATGTTATATCAGGATCATTAGGGAAAACATTAATAATATCTTCAACAAACTGCATAAATTGGTCATTAAATGTTTTCAATATTTGAGTTTTTATTGATGATTCTGTTGAGCTCATAGTTATTAGTTTATTTTATTATTATTTTTTTAAGTTTATTCTTTAAATATTATTATTTATGTTGCATACATAAGAGCCGCGTTTCCACCAATAAATGTAACCATATTTATTCTCTCTTCAAACAATATTAAATTAAAATTATAATCATAAATTCGCCAAGTTGGTTTGTTAATTCCAATAACATTTCCAGTATTTGGATCACATATTGTTAATGATTGTGCTAAAGGATCCAATGGTGGAATAATAGTGTTAAATTCAAATAAAATATTTGTAAACCGACTCATATTGATTGCACCAGAAGGTTGTAATTCATAAGGGGATGTATTCAAACAAAAATTGTAACAATATAAACCATCTGGAGCATTACCTCCAGTGCGTAAATATTTTTCAATCAAATTATATACTGTTGCTGGTTGAATATTCTCTCTATAAGATCCATCCAATAATATTCCTAAAAATGTCAAAATTTGTTTTTCATTTTCAAAACTATAATTACCAGTAATCATCCAACCTGTTAATTTTCCATTTGCGTTTACACCTGGTCCCACTTGCGTTGGTGTTGCAACACCATTATTATATCTAATTATTTCATAACTGCTTGTTGTAGGTGCTTGAACTAAATCATTTGGAATATATCTATAAGGCCAATTTGTATAATTACTCCATTCATTACGCAAATTTACATCACTTCTTTGCATATAAAACAAATAACTAGTTATCATTCCTAAAGAATCCAATTGAATTTTATTTGGTCCAGTAACATTATAGAAAACACTTTCTCTCACTTGTTTAAATAAATATTTTTGTTCATTGAGTGCAAATATTCGGGATTCTTCATTAGATAAAAAACAATATGTACAATTCAAATGTACGTCGGCATTCCATATTGTGCGTTGGTCAGTATATGAATTTACACCTAATTCAATATCAGGTGGTGTCTGTAGAAAGCGGTAAAATTGCATATACCATTGATTAAAATTAGGTGCAACATATGGATAATTATTATAACTATCAAATACATCACGTATTTGAAATAATTCTTGTATTGGTCTTAATGTTACCACTATTTGAAGTTCATTATATTGTAATGAAACTAAAGGAAATGCCATTTGACTACGAATACCAAACCAAGCATTTAATGGAACAATCAAGGTTCTTCCACGAATAGATGGTTCTGCTCCAGCAGGATTACTTGTATAAAAAGCATTTGGATAAGAATTTACACGAGTGCCTGCATTTCCAGGGTCATTAATTTCAGGAATATTTCCAATCATTTTATTAAAAAGTGCTGTTTTTTGTCCATCAAAATCACGCTGAACTTGTGCTAATAAATAACCTCCTGAAAATTCCTGAAGAGTTTGATTTCCACAAGTAATAGATATTTTAGAAATTAATTGAGCTCCAATATTTTCAATCCAACGAAATTCATAAGGTATCCAGCTACCTGCATTATTTTGTTCAATTGTAGTATCATTTATTGGTGGCATAATTGGGCTCCATATATTTGGTAATTCTACTGATAAATAACAATCCATTAATAAATCTGCGTAACGCTTAATTTTAAAAGTAAATACAGAGGGTTCAACAAGTCTCAATGTTTTTGCTCCTTCAAAATCTATACGAAATTTTTGAAGACCAAAATTTGTATACTTTGAATATGTGCTTTTAAAAAAAGTTTTTGTAGGATTTCCGGTTAATATTATATTTTGTTGCCCTTCTGATGTTAAGTTCATTAAGCCACCTGGCATGTTTTGTTATAATATATAAACAATATATTTAATTGTTTTATTTGATTAATGTATTTTTTTATATATATAAAATAATATATTATATTAGATATGTCTGAAAAATCACCTTTATTATCAACAAAAAGTAATTCATATGGAAGTACAAAAAATAATGTAACAAATAATGCAACAAATAATGCAACAAATAATATTACAAATTTTACGAATAAATTATTATCGCTAAAAGAAAATACAATATTTTATGCGATGTTAATATTTTTTATTGTTATAGTTGTTTTAGCATTAATATATTATCTCATAATAAAGAGTTTTATATCTAGAACATGTACAACTATGGATAATTTATATTCAGAGAAAAATAACAGAATTACAAACATTAATACATCTGATCCAGATAGTCAATATTCTTTAAGAGATTATTATATTAAAACTGCTTATAATTGTTGTAGTTTAGGAAGTTATAAAAATTCTTTTGTAAGCATTTGCATTTTTAAAAATTTAGTTAGACAAGGTGTTCGTGGTTTTGATTTTGAGATTTATTCTATTAATGATAAGCCTGTTGTTGCCACTTCTACTGTAGATGATTATTTTATTAAAGAAACATATAATTATGTTCCATTTTCAGAAATTATGGAAGTAATAACCAATTCTTCTTATGCACCTAATCCAAAAGACCCTATTTTATTTCATTTAAGAATTAAAAGTACAAATATTCATATGTATGAAAATTTAGCATCATTATTTAAGAAATATGATAGTTTCTTTTTAGGTCCAACTTACAGTTTTGAAAATGGTCTTAAAAATATGGGAGAAGTTCCTATTGTAGAATTACTTGGTAAAATTGTTGTTATTGTTGATAAAAGTAATCAAACTTTTATGGATTGTAAAGAGTTTTATGAATATATAAACATGACTAGTAATTCGGTTTTTATGAGAGCATTAAGATATTATGATGTTAAAAATACACCTGATATGAATGAACTTATTCAATATAATAGACAATTTATGACAATTGCTTTACCAGATAGAGGTGAAAAACCAGCAAATCCAAATCCAGTTGTTTGTCGTGAAATGGGATGTCAAATGATTGCAATGAATTATAATAATTTTGATAGTTATTTAGCAGTTGATTTTGGTTTTTATGATAAAAGTGGTACTGCATTTGATTTAAAACCAGCTAGACTTAGATACAAACCACTTTATATTGATGCTCCTGCTCCTCAAAATCCAGCTCTATCTTATCAAACACGCACAGTAAGTGAAGATTATTATAAATTTGAAATATAAAAAAAACCCATTTAAAGAAAAAACAATATAAGGAAAAACCAATATAAAGAAAAAACCAATATAAAGAAAACCCATTTAAAGAAATACCCATTTAAAGAAAACCCCATTTAAAGAAAAAACAATATAAGGAAAAACCAATATAAAGGAAATAATATCAAAATAACATTGATATTATTATATTTTATTATATTAGTAATTTGTTTAACATGTTAAAATTATGCGATAAAAAAATGTCTTTTGATGATTGCGAATTAACAATATTAAGAGCTGCAGTAGATAGTGCAGAGGAACAAATTGGTAAAAAAACTGTAAATTCACCTGAAATCCAACAAATTATTTCTATTGTGGAAAATTTTATTAGGCGTAAAAGTCTTATTTGCTATGGTGGAACCGCAATTAATAATATTTTACCCAAAGAAGACCAATTTTATAATAAAGAAGTTGAAATCCCTGATTATGATTTTTTCACTGCTAACGCATTAAATGATGCTAAAGAACTTGCAAATATTTATTTTAAAGCTGGACTTACTGAAGTAGAAGCAAAATCTGGACAACATTATGGTACATACAAAGTCTTTGTTAATTTTATTCCTGTTGCTGATATTACTAATGTTCCATTAGAATTATATAAAAGATTAAAGGATGAATCTATTAAAGTAGCAGGAATTTATTATGCACCTCCGAATTATTTAAGAATGTCTATGTATTTAGAATTATCTCGTCCTGCTGGAGATATTAGTCGTTGGGAAAAAGTTTTAAAACGATTAACACTTTTGAATAAACATTATCCATTAACAGCTAAACAATGTATGCAAGTAGACTTTCAGAGAGAAATGTCCGATAAAGTTCATGGACAAGAAATATATGAAACTGTGAAAGAAACTCTTATCAATCAAAGCGTTGTATTTTTCGGTGGTTATGCAATCTCTCTATATTCAAAATATATGCCCAAAGAACTTCAAAAACAATTAAAAAAAATACCAGATTTTGATGTTATTTCTTCTGAACCAGAAACAACAGCAGAAATTATTAAGGAAAGATTAAAGGATATTAATATTCATAATATTAAAATTATTAAAAGACCTGGAATCAGTGATGTTATTCCTGAACATTTTCAAATAGAAGTTGGTAAAGATACAGTTGCATTCATATATAAACCAATAGCTTGTCATAGTTATAATAATATTTTTATGAAAGGTCGTACCATTCGTGTAGCGACAATTGATACTATGTTAAGTTATTATTTAGCTTTCTTATATACAGGAAGAAATTATTACGATGTTGACCGTATTCTTTGCATGGCTCAATTCCTTTTTGATGTTCAACAGAAAAATCGTTTAGAACAAAAGGGATTATTGAAAAGATTTAGTATAAATTGTTATGGACATCAAGAAACACGTGAGGAAATGCGTGCTGAAAAATCTGCAAAATTCAAAGAATTAAAGGATAAAAGGGGAACAAAAGAATATGAAGAGTGGTTTTTGACATATCGCCCTGCAGATCTTTCTCTCAATGTCAAAAAACCAAAAACTCAAAAGAGAAAAAATAAATCTAAAAAGACTAAAAGAAAAAGTTTTTTTGGATTCAAATAAATTTATATATGTGTTATATTATATTATATTATATTATATATTATAATATATTATGTCATATTCACGAAATTTGTTTCCTTCAAGAAATGGTTCTGGTTCTTTTGGTTCACCTGGTTCTACAGGTGCAACAGGTTTAGCCGGAACTACAGGTGCAACAGGTCCAGCTGGAATTCAAGGACAACCAGGAACTCCTGGCGGTCCGACTGGCCCAAATGGTTCTATTGGTGAAAGAGGTCCTCAAGGTATTCAAGGTGTTCAAGGAATAGATGGTGAAATAGGTCCTCAAGGTTATCAAGGTCCTATTGGTCCTGTTGGCCCTATTGGCCCTGAAGGTCCTCTTGGTCCTGTTGGTCCTCAAGGTATTCAAGGTATTCAAGGTATTATTGGTCCTATTGGTCCTCAAGGACTTATTGGTCCTATTGGTCCTATTGGTCCTGAAGGTCCTATTGGTCCTCAAGGAATTCAAGGTATTCAAGGTGTAATTGGTCTTATTGGCCCTGCTGGTCCTCAAGGTCTTATTGGTGAAATCGGCCCTCAAGGCCCTATTGGTCCTATTGGCCCTCAAGGCTTTATTGGTGAAATAGGTCCTCAAGGCATTCAAGGTGTGCAGGGTCCTATTGGTCCTATTGGTCCTGAAGGTCCTATTGGTCCTCAAGGAATTCAAGGTATTCAAGGTATAATTGGTCCTATTGGCCCTGCTGGTCCTCAAGGTCCTATTGGTGAAATCGGCCCTCAAGGCCTGATTGGTCCTATTGGCCCTCAAGGCTTTATTGGTGAAAGAGGTCCTCAAGGCATTCAAGGTGTGCAGGGCCCTATTGGTCCTATCGGTCCTGAAGGTCTTATTGGTCCTCAAGGAATTCAAGGTATTCAAGGAGTGCAGGGTCCTATTGGTATTCAAGGTCCTCAAGGTCCTATTGGTGAAAGAGGACCTCAAGGAGTTCAAGGTCTTGTTGGTGCTAAAGGTGACCAGGGAAATACTGGACTAAACGGTAATCCAGGAGGACCTGGATTTTATTTATATTATAATTATTGGTCCACACCTGAATCATCCCTACCTCCTGGAGTTTATTTATTAAGTTATACTCCAAAATCACCTGTCATTATTCCTGACAATTATTATATTTCTATAAGTGAAACAACTGTTTATAATTTTAATTATATAAGTAATAAAACTTTTAAAATAGTATCAAATGGAGCTATTCAATCTATTATATATGGTAGTTGCATTTCAAATAATTCAACAGTAACAATAACTCAATTTAATCTTATCAATACTACAACAACTAATATGTTATATGGAGATATACTACCTATTAAATTACAAGCAAATGATGTTCCAACATCAAATACAAATGTAATAAATGGTATCATTAACCCAACGGATTCAGAATATTACGAAGTCAATGAAGGAGACATCATACAAGTAGAAATAAAAGTAACTATATCTAATCTTGATACAGCATATATTTATTTTCAATATCCACAAGATTATAGTAATTTGAGTATTTCAGCCACATCATTTATTCAAGGAGTAAATGGTTCTACAGGTTCTATTGGTCTTCAAGGTCCTCAAGGTCTTCAAGGTCCTCAAGGTCTTCAAGGTCTTCAAGGTCTGCAAGGTATTCAAGGCATTCAAGGTATTCAAGGTCCTGTTGGAGAAAGAGGTGCTTCTGGTGAAAGAGGACCTGTTGGAGAAATAGGTCCTCAAGGTATTCAAGGCATTCAAGGCCTTATTGGTCAAAAAGGTGATACTGGTTTTCAAGGTATTCAAGGTCCTGCTGGTCCTCAAGGTATTCAAGGTTCTGCTGGTCCTCAAGGTATTCAAGGTCCTGCTGGTCCTCAAGGTATTCAAGGAATTCAAGGTATTGTAGGTCAAAGAGGTGATACTGGTTATCAAGGTCCTCAAGGTTCTCAAGGTCCTCAAGGTCCTCAAGGTATTCAGGGAATTAATGGTGAAAGAGGTCCTGCTGGTTCTCAAGGTCCTCAAGGCCCTCAAGGTCTTCAGGGTATTCAAGGTCCTATTGGTAATACAGGTATTCAAGGTGCTGTTGGCCATCAAGGCATTCAAGGCATTCAAGGCATTCAAGGTCCTCAAGGTGTCATTGGTCCTATTGGTCCTATTGGTCCTATTGGTCCAACTGGTACAACTGGTAATACTGGTTGTACTGGCTCAACTGGTAATACAGGTTCAACAGGAAAAACTGGTAATACAGGAACAACTGGAACAACTGGTAATACTGGAACAACCGGTAATGCAGGTCCAACTGGGCAAACTGGTAGAACAGGAACAACTGGTTCTACTGGTCCAACAGGTAATACAGGAACAAGTGGTCCTACTGGTCCAACTGGACAAACTGGTAGAACAGGAACAACAGGTCCAACAGGTAATACAGGTCCAACTGGTAATACAGGTAATACTGGTCCAACTGGACAAACTGGTAATACTGGTAACACAGGAACAACTGGTTCAACAGGTCCAACTGGTCCAACTGGGCAAACTGGTAGAACAGGAACAACAGGTCCAACAGGTAATACTGGAACAACTGGTAATACTGGTTGTACTGGTCCAACAGGTAATACAGGTAATACAGGAACAAGTGGTCCAACTGGTCCAACTGGACAAACTGGTAACACAGGAACAACTGGTCCAATTGGAAATACTGGTCCTTCAGGTACACCTTTTTGGATTGGAGTAACAGGTACAACTTCAATATGGTATAATAATGGAAATGTAGGTATTCTTAATAATGGACCTAGAGCACCTTTAGAATTGAATGCAAATCAAATTATTTATAGAAGTAATGTATGGAGGACTGTTGGAGCTCCACAAGCTCTTTGGACAGGAATATGTTATGGAAATGGTTTATTTGTTGCTGTTGCACAGGGTAACCCTAATACTAGAGTTATGACAAGTGAAGATGCTATAAATTGGACAGCTAGAACTGCTGATTTGAATAGAGCTTGGCAGGCAGTATGTTATGCTAACGGATTATTTGTAGCAGTTGCAGAGACAGGAACTGGTAATAGAGTTATGACAAGTCCAAATGGTATTAATTGGACTTTACGTACTTCTCCCGCTGATAACGCTTGGCGTGCAGTATGTTATGCTAATGGATTATTTGTAGCAGTTGCATGGTCAGGAAGTAATAATAGAGTGATGACTAGTCCAGATGGTATTAATTGGACTATACGTACTTCTGCTGCTAATAATGAGTGGAGGGGATTATGTTTTGGCAATGGATTATTTGTTGCTGTTGCAAGAACAGGAAGTGATAATAGAGTTATGACTAGTCCAGATGGTATTAATTGGACTATACGTACTTCTGCCGCTAATAATAATTGGAATGCAGTATGTTATGCTAACGGATTATTTGTAGCAGTTGCAGGTTCAGGAACTAATAATAGAGTGATGACTAGTCCAGATGGTATTACATGGACTTTACGTACTTCTGCTATTGATAGTGAATGGACTTCAGTATGTTACGGTGATGGGATATTTGTAGCAGTTGCATTTACATCTGCATCCACAGGGAATAGAGTCATGACAAGTCCAGATGGAATTAACTGGAATTTACGTGATCATCCCTTAAATAATAGTTGGACTTCTGTATTTTATGGAAATGGATTATTTGTTGCTGTTGCGGATAATAGAGATAATTTGATGATTAGTGGAAAGCAAGAAGAAGTACTACAAGTTCAACAAACCAATCTTCAGACTGTATTAGCTAGTGGAAATGATGCTGGCAATTCACTAATAATTGCAACAAGTGGAATAACAGGAACTACTTGTAATTTTAGTAGTATAGTTGGAAATACTGGTAGTTTTTTAAATACAACTTCTTCTACTTCAAGAACTACAGGTGCTTTGGTTGTATCAGGAGGAGTTGGAGTAGCAGGAGCTTTAAATGTTGGTGGAAATGTAGGTATTGGAAGGGATACATCATCATTTGTATTGGATGTGAGTGGCAATGCTAGATTTACACTAGATTGTTTTATTAATAGTATTACTGTTGGAAGAGGTAGTGGAAATATTGATACAAATACAGTATTTGGTAATCGTGCTTTAGAGTCAAATACAACTGGAACAAATAATACAGCAATTGGTTTACTTGCTTTAAGAAACAATACAAATGGAAACCTAAATACAGCAATTGGTTATGATAGTTTAACTGCAAATACAAGTGGAGGAGATAATACAGCAACTGGTAGAGATTCTTTATCTAGAAATACAACTGGAAATGAAAATACAGCAATTGGTGGAGGAGCTTTAGAATTTAATACAACTGGAAATGAAAATACAGCAGCTGGGCAACAATCTTTACAATCAAATACAACTGGAAACTGGAATACAGCAAGTGGTAGAGCAGCTTTAAGAAATAATACAACTGGACTCAGAAATACAGCAATTGGTAGAAATTCTGGTCTAACAAATACTACTGGTTCCAATAATACATATTTAGGTAATGAAGCTGATGCATCAGGTAATAATTTTTCAAATTCCACAGCAATAGGTAATGGAAGTATAATAACAGCATCCAATCAAATAGTCTTGGGACGCAATACAGAAATAGTAAATATTCCTGGTAATGCTACTTCTAATTCAACAACTTCAGGTGCGTTGACTGTATCAGGAGGAGTTGGAGTAGCAGGTGCTTTAAATATTGGTGGAAATGTAGGTATTGGAATAAATAGTAATAATGACTATAGATTGGATGTAAGTGGAAATATGCGATTCCAAAATCGTAATGTAATATGGGCAAATAATGCTTCTGGTACTGCACAACAATTTTTAATACCTCTTGAAAATGATAATGTTACTTATTTAAATTATGGTTCAGCTGGTTTTAATATAAGAAATAATGCAGGTACTTCTAGAATATTTATTCAGGATGGTGGTAATGTTGGTATTGGAACAACTAGTCCAACTGTTCCATTGGATGTTTCTGGAAATAGTCGAATAACTGGTAATGTAGGTATTGGAATAAATAATAATAATGACTATAGATTGGATGTAAGTGGAAATATGCGATTCCAGAATCGTAATGTAATATGGGCAAATAATGCTTCTGGTACTGCACAACAATTTTTAATACCTCGTGAAAATGATAATATTACTTATTTAAATTATGGTTCAGCTGGTTTTAATATAAGAAATAATGGAAGTACTTCTAGAATATTTATTCAGGATGGTGGTAATGTTGGTATTGGAACAACTAGTCCAACTGTTCCATTGGATGTTTCTGGAAATGCTAATATAAATGGAAATTTAAATATGACAAGTTCAACTTCACTAATAGATTTTCCAGATCAACTTGGTCAAAAAATAGTATTATGGGGAGATAGTGGTTCTGCTTCTAATAATTATGGTTTGGGTATTCAAACTAGTGTCTTACAAATTTATTCTGATGCATCAACAACAAGAGTAGGTATTGGTTTTGGTCGTTCTACATCATTTACAGAAACATTAACAGTAAGAGGTTCAAATGTTGGTATTGGAACAACTAGTCCAACTGTTCCATTGGATGTTTCTGGAAATAGTCGAATAACTGGTAATGTAGGTATTGG
>Ga0164296_1002971_pt1 | contig 16387 bp, 14 predicted proteins | sample GEODES057metaG_FD_113533 | JGI IMG/M metagenome (GOLD analysis project Ga0164296, IMG submission 113533) | Dystrophic lake water microbial communities from Trout Bog Lake, Wisconsin, USA - GEODES057 metaG | ecosystem: Environmental > Aquatic > Freshwater > Lake | place: USA: Trout Bog Lake... | reverse complement strand
TTCCGATAAGAAGTAAGACGCCGTTCACTGCTGCAAGAATTCCCATCGTGAATTTTTTGGTTGGATTAAGTTTCCGGTTCATCGTTATATCCATTTCGCTCAGGTCAAAGATAATCAGCAAATTTTAGATTGATTGTTGCTTTATATTGGATACATTTTTAAAACTCTTGCGATGAATATCCGTTACACCTAATTCAAGTAATGCCTTGCTGTGCACTGCAGTTATGTAACCCTTGTGCTTTGCAAAGCCATAACCCGGATATTTCTGCTCCGCTTCGATCATGATGCGATCGCGATGCACCTTCGCGAGGATTGACGCTGCGCTAATCGATGGAGCAATTTGGTCACCCTTCCAAACAGCAAGATTGGCAATTGCCAGTCCAGGTATTGGATAACCGTCCGACAGAACATACTCAGGAATGATACCTAATTGATAGATCGCCCGCCGCATACCTTCGATATTCGAATTGTGTAGACCTAGTTGATCGATCTCTGCCGGCGGCACCTCGACAATGGAATAAGACAGCGCATGTGTGGTGATCACTTCAAAGAGCTCTTCGCGGACTTTTTCTGTGAGCGCCTTGGAATCTCGGACTTCGGAAAAGATTTGGGAATTATCGTCAGGCAATATCACTGCCGCTATTACGAGCGGTCCTGCACACGGCCCACGACCTGCTTCATCTACGCCGGCAATGAGGCGCACGCCGCTCGAACGCAGCGTCTCTTCAATCCCCGGCATTAGGGAGTCTTTTTAACGGGCACTTTCGAAAGGTCGTGTCCGACAGAAAGGAACTTCACATGGCTCAGTGGCCAGACTACGAATTCTGCACGTCCTACAACATCATTGAGCGGAACAAAGCCCTTGTGGACGTCATCCGTATGGAACCTGGAGTCAGCGCTGGCACCGCGGTGGTCACCCATTACCCAAATGAATCCCTTTGGAACAGTGACATCGAATTTGGAATCACTCGGCGTATTGCCGGGGAAAATGTAATTTTCGGCAATTGAAACGCCATTGACCATGAGGTGACCATGGACGTCACAACACGTTACGTGATCTCCCCCAACACCAATAACTCGCTTCACGAGGTATTGCGTGGCAGGGTCTGGCAATATGCCAACATCAACCATCGCGCGCTTGAATTCGCGACCGACAGTGTTGCCCGTTGGTGCTTGATACGTGCCTAACCAGTGATCTGGATCTTTAAAGACAACCACTTCACCACGCCTGATGTCGCTAAACATGGCCGCGAATTTATTGACAGCGATTCGATCGCCAATGCCCAACGTGTTCTCCATCGAACCCGATGGCACGAAGAAGAAATGCACAAAGAAAGTCTTTATTACGATGGAGACGATCAGCGCCGACACGACAATGATCGGGACTTCCCTAAGTAACGAGCCCTTCCGTGGAAGTCGCATCGCCAATGAAATTAAGCTTGCTCTGCTTCGGTTTCAGCAGTTACTTCGGCAGCAACTTCTGTGGTCTCTGCTGCTGGAGTTTCCACTGCGGCTTCTTCAACTACAGGAGCCTCTACAACTGCCTCGGCTACTACTTCCTCGACAATTACCTCTTCGGCAATCACTTCTTCAACGATAACCTCTTCAACGATGAACTCGTTATTAGCGCCACGACGCTCTTTAATCTTTGCAGCCTTACCGCGAAGGTCGCGGAGGTAGTACAACTTTGCACGGCGGACATCACCGCGACGTACCATTTCAAATTTTTCGATAACAGGTGTGTGAACTGGGAATGTACGTTCTACCCCGACACCATAGGAAAGCTTGCGGATTGTGAAAGTTTCGCGAACGCCAGAACCCTGACGGCGGATAACTACACCTTGGAAGACCTGGATACGGCTCTTTGAACCTTCGATAACACGAACGTGGACCTTAATTTCATCGCCAGAGCGGAAGTTGATGATGCCCTTTTTGAGCGAGGCGGCGTCTACCGCATCCAAAACGTTCATGGGTGTTCCTTTGCTTGTGGGATCCCGCCAGGGATCCGCGTAATGAGTAAATCCGGTTCGGCCGAACGGGTTAAGTTAGGCCTGCTGAAGGTCGTATCCTGCCATATCGGGTGACCGGTTAGCCAATTTCGGCAGCGAGCAAGGAATGTAGGGCTGGTCCAGCGGCAATCACCATGGCCTCCCCAGCAAATCCGCCGTTCCGACCAGTCACAAGCGCCCCGGCCTCCCGGGCTATCAGTCCGCCTGCGGCCAGGTCCCACTCCTTAAGCCCGGTCTCGAAATAACCATCAATTGAGCCGCTAGCAACCATGCAAAGGTCGACCGCTGCAGCGCCATTTCGGCGAATATCTCGGACTTTCGGGATCAGCTCCCCCACAAAGGCACCTTGCCTGACCCGCTCTTCAGGATCGTAAGAGAAGCCCGTCGCGATGAGGGATTCATCAAGAGATCCTGCAGTAGTGCAGTGAATCTGCTTGCCATTGCGATATGCGCCGCCACCGGCAGTCGCATGCCACAGAGCGTTGATCGTGGGCGCATTAACGACCCCAACCACTACTTGATCTAATGGATCACAGTCGCCTTCATCGCCGACTCGTTCAATCTTTGCCGCGATGCTGATATTCCAACCAGGCAGATCGTAAAAGTAATTCACGGTGCCATCGATGGGATCAATGACCCATGTAACGCCGCTTTGCGAAGGGCGACTGCTTCCCTCTTCGCCGATAATTCCATCGCCTGGCCTTGCTTTGAGAAGTGCGTCAACAATCAACTTTTCACTCGCATGATCCATCTGGGTCGCAAAATCACGGGCCGAACTCTTTTCATTGATATCAAAGGAGTCCGGGCGAGGGACTAATAGCGCACCTGCACTGCGTGCCGTGTCAATCGCCAATTCCAATAGTTCATTAACGAGAGCGGAATCGACGTGAAGGTCCATGGCTAGAATCTAGGTATGTTTTCGCCGTATCGCAAACTCTTCGCGGTCCCCGGCGCACTTCGATTCTCGATAGCTGGCTCATTCGCCAGACTGCCGATTTCCATGACAATGCTCTCAATTACCTTCGTCATTGTTCATGTAAAGCACTCCTATACCTTGGCCGGCACGGTCGCTACTGGCGGGGCGCTGATATCAGCAATATTTAGTCCAACGTGGTCCAGGTACGCGGATCGATTAGGGCAACGCAAAGTTTTACGCTTCACAATCCCTTTCTATATCTCCTTTGATCTGATCTTCCTCATAGCTATCAGCAAGCACGCTCCAACATATATCTGGATGACGTCGATCTTCCTCGCCGAAATTTTCTTACCAAATATCGGTGGCCTTATACGTCGCCGCTGGCTCTGGGTACTCGGTGATGATCGCGTGCAGATAAATACCGCTTACTCCTACGAAGCGCTGATGGATGAGATTATTTTTATTGTGGGGCCAATAGTTGCGAGCTCCGCGGCAACTTTTATTTCACCAGCGGCTGGAATGATTCTGGGATTTACATTCATGGCTATCGGTACATCGATCGTCATCACACAGCGGTCAACCGAGCCAACTCCATTTCAGAAAGACGATAGCGCAGCAGGCAAAGAAGAACATGGCGGCTTTGTTTTACGAATGCCCGTCGTGCAAGCGGTCTTTATTCCTTTTATTTTTCTTGGTGCATTCTTTAGTGCGACCAATCTCTCTGTCGTGGGCTACTCACAACAGCATCACCACTCGAGTTATACGGGGTTAGTCCTCGCGATTTGGGCGGCTGGCAGTGGCGTAGCGGCGATATTCAACGGGTCGATCAAATGGAAGATCTCTGACGCATCCAGATTTCGAATTAATTTATTTGCGATCCTCTTTCTCTCACTGCCCTTCTTCTTTATCCATTCGATGGTTTTACTTTCAGTTGCGCTCTTCATTTCAGGATTCGGCGTTGCGCCACTCATCGTGGCTGGTTACAACGTCGCAGAAAAATCGGTCCCTGAAGGTCGCGTAACAGAGACTCTCTCTTGGGTTATTGCGGGCCTCTCACTCGGCGCCGCGCTACCTGGAACGCTGACGGGTCACATCATCGACTCACAAGGAGCTAGTAAGGCTTTCATCGTTCCGATCGTGTGCCTGGTCATAGCAAACCTGGTGACCATCCCCTACTTAAAGACATGGCGGAGGATTTCTAAGCACTAACTACCAAAGATCCCGAATTCCGGCGGACCTTTGTGGCACTCTTTGCCCGTGAGTGAATTTATTGAATTAACCGTTAACGGGCGTTCGGAAGACGGAAATAGCTTAGATCTCGTTGGCGCAGATGGTGCGACCTTTACTTTGCCGATTAACGACCGCCTCAAATCACTCGTGAATCAACCTCGCCTGGTGGCTGTAGTGCCGACAAATACGCAATCCACCCTCACTGCGAAAGAAGTTCAGGCACGTCTGCGCAGCGGAGAATCCATTGAATTGATTTCACGTACCTCCGATTGGAGTGCAGAGAAGATCGAGAAGTTCTCTGGTCCCATCATGCAAGAGCGCGCTTACGTGATTGGCTTGGCACTTGCCACAACGTTAGGCAAAGAGAAGCACTCCCCGACTCTCGCCACCGCGACAATCTCACAACTAGAACCGCGCGGCGTTGATATGACTGAAGTCGAATGGAATACCTGGCGCCTTCCCGATGGCCTGTGGAACATTCTCTTGAAATATCCGACAAAAGATGGCGGCCTAGGTGAAGCCAATTGGACCTTTGACCAAGAGAGCAGAACTCTAGAAGCTGAGGATGATTCAGCTGCATGGATTAGTGGAGACGAAATTCCGGCGCGTCCAGATGTTCCGACCCACGGAATGATTTACACCAGAGCGCAAGAAGCGCCAAAGCTCGTGTCGATAAAAGAAACAGTAGTGAAGATCGACTCAGGCGTCCCGCAGGAAGCTGTACCGAGTGAAGATCGCAATGATGGCGTGCGTACACGCATCAAAATCCCATCATGGGATGACATCATGTTTGGCTCTTCTAAAGAAACTTCAGAAGAGGAATAGCGGTCTCGATCTCGTTCATTCCGCCGTGGTGACCCACCATGGCGCTCTCCTGTGGAATTCGAAGTGGATCTACCAGAATAATTTCTCCGGTTGGGATCGCAATCAGATCCCCCATCCGATCAACGCTCTCCTCGCTTAGAACCGCCCCAAATAGCGCAGCCGCGTTTGCTTCATCTTTTGTATAAACCTCGGCACGGCCTTGCAACTCTTCCCGCCACACCTGTGCGACATCGTGCAACGCTCCGTCTTGTACATAAATATGACGTGCACGAGGTTCGCCGCCAACAAGCGTTACGCCATCCATCAATCTGTTCTCTTGACCCAAAATTATTTTCTCACCGACATTCACCATTCCATGGTCGGCAGTAACGTAGAAATCGGTATTGGCAGGCGCATTGTCAGCGAGCGCTTTAATAAGCTGTGCGACGTACTCCAATGCGGCTAGCCACTTGTCGCTACCCACGCCCTCATTGTGCCCCGCATGATCAAGGACGTTTGTATAAAGGTAAGTGAAAGAACGAGGTTCGGCGAGCGCCTCTTTATTTGCAGTAACCATCTCCGCCATGCGATTCGCTCCGACATATTTTGCGCCGCGCAGCGCAGCTTCAGTAAAAGCGCTACCCTCGTAACGCTTCTCGGCAATGTTCGTGACTGTAATCCCAGCTGCAGTTGCCCTTTGAAAAAGGGTTGGTATCCGCTGCCACATCACCGGATCGACACGGTCATCCCATTTCAGCGCATTGAGCAATCGTCCTGGTACACCTGAATGTGGAACGCGAACTGTGTAACCGAGCATTCCGTGAATTCCGGGAAGCTCTCCTGTCCCGAGACTCGTTAGGTTCGTCACAGTGGTCGATGGAAAATGCGAAGCCAGCGTTGCAATATTGGAAGCGCTCTTAAAGATCTCGAACTGCTCGCCGAATTTATTGAGCGAGAGCAACCCCATTCCATCAACCAATAAGAGGCAGGTTCTCCGCGAATCTTTAACTCCAAGCGAGTTATTCGCTGAATCAAGCCCAAGGGATGCGAATATTGATTGCGACAAATCCGCTAGTCCGTAGCCCACATCCCCATCCTGCCGTATGTTGCGTGGCAAGATACGCGCCATGGCACGTACACCTAAAGCCGTTTTACCAAAGCCGGGCGAGAACCCAGGCAAGATCGTTGATATTGATGTCTCGCAAGAGATGTCGGACTCATTCCTTGAGTATGCATATTCGGTTATCTACTCCCGTGCGCTACCGGATGCCAGAGATGGCTTGAAGCCCGTTCAACGCAGAATTTTGCACCAGATGTTTGAGATGGGCCTTCGCCCTGACCGTGGTCATGTGAAGTGTGCCCGTGTCGTCGGTGAAGTTATGGGTAAGTTGCACCCACACGGAGATGGCGCAATCTATGACGCCGCAGTTCGCTTGGCGCAGCCTTTTACTACCCGCCTGCCGCTCATTGATGGCCATGGAAACTTTGGCTCACTCGATGCCGGCCCTGCGGCAATGCGTTACACCGAAGCCAGACTGGCTCCTGCCGCAATGGCGATGGTCGATGAAGCCGATGAAGAAACTGTGGACTTTGGCGGAAACTACGACGGCCAACTGCTGGAACCTCTCGTCCTGCCAGCCGCTTTCCCTAATCTCTTAGTCAATGGTGCTACCGGTATTGCTGTGGGCATGGCTACGAACATGGCACCGCACAACCTTGGCGAAGTTGTCGCCGCAGCAAAACACCTCATTGATACCCCAAATGCATCACTCAAGACTCTGATGAAGTACGTCCCTGCCCCTGATTTCCCAACTGGTGGAGAGATCATCGGCCTTGATGGCGTCGCCGATGCATATGAGACTGGTCGGGGCTCGTTTAAGGTCCGCGCAACCGCTGTTATTGAAAAAGTTACCTCGCGCAAACAAGGCATTGTCATCACCGAATTCCCATTCAATATCGGCCCAGAAAAAGTTGTGGAAAAGATCGCTGACCTCGTCAAAGCAAAGAAGATTTTGGGTATCTCCGATATCGTCGATTTATCAGATGGCCAACAGGGCACAAAGGTCGTCATTGAAATCAAGAATGGCTATGAGCCGGAGGAGATCCTAGAAAAGCTTTACAAACTGACACCGATGGAAGATCAATTCTCCATAAACGCAGTAGCACTCGTGGACGGTAAGCCGCTTACCCTTGGGCTCAAAGAATTGCTCCAAGTCTTTATCGATCACCGTATCGAGGTTGTTCGTAGGCGTTCAGAATTCCGCCGCAAGCGTGCACAAGATCGCCTGACGCTCGTTGATGGTCTCCTCAAAGCGATTATCGATATTGATAAAGTCATCAAAATTATTCGCGCTAGCGATGATGCGGCTGTTGCTAAAGAGCAACTGATGAAATCATTCAAGTTGAGTGATATCCAAGCAACTTACATTCTTGATATGCCACTTCGCCGCCTGACAAAGATGAGCAAATTAGAGCTCGAGAACGAGCAAACAGAGTTGAACGAGACGATTGCGGCTTTAAATGAACTCTTGTCGAGTGAGAAGAACATTAAAGCTCAGGTCTCTAAAGAACTTACTGAGGTTGCAAAGAACTTCGCGACTCCTCGTCGTACCAGAATCGGCGCTGCTTAAGCGTCGATTCGATCCCGATCAATCTCTGCAGTAGAGATGAACTCCTTACGGGGAGCCACTTCGTTACCCATTAATAGTTCAAAGATCGCCTCTGCCGCCTTTGCATCGCTCATGGTGACGCGGCGTAAGGTGCGTTTTTCGGGATCCATAGTTGTTTCGCGGAGTTGATCGGCATCCATTTCGCCTAGACCCTTGTAGCGCTGTACTGGTTCCTTCCAACGCTTGCCAGCCTTTGTGAGATCGGCCAGAACTTTCCTCATCTCATCGTCTGAATATGTGTAGTGCACTTCCCCACGCTTTCCGCCGACAACATCGATGCGATGAAGTGGAGGAATAGCTGCAAAGACGCGACCATCTTCGATGAGGGGGCGCATATATCTGTAGACCAAAGTCAGCAACAGGCAACGAATGTGGGCGCCGTCGACGTCCGCATCTGACATCAAAATGACGCGTCCATAGCGAGCATCCTCGAGCGAGAATGAAGCACCAGAGCCGGCACCAATTACCTGGATGATTGAAGCGCATTCATTATTTTCAAGCATCTGCGAAAGCGAAGCCTTTTGCACGTTGAGAATCTTTCCGCGGATTGGAAGGATTGCTTGGAATTCGGAGTTACGAGCGGCCTTTGTTGTCCCAAGCGCCGAATCACCTTCAACAATAAAGAGTTCTGTACGAGCGGTGTCATCGGAGCGGCAATCGGAGAGCTTGGTTGGTAGCGAACTATTTTCAAGCGCATTCTTGCGACGTTGTAGATCCTTGTGGGCACGCGCAGAGATACGAGTCCTGGAAGCCGCAGCAATTTTCTCAAGTACTACGCGGGCGGTGGCCTTATCAATACGCTTTGTGGAGTTGAAGAAGTTCTTGAATTCATCGGCTACGACGCTTGAAACGATCTTTGTAGCGGCAGCTGTTCCAAGAACCTCTTTGGTCTGTCCCTCAAACTGTGGCTCTGACATCCGGACTGTGACAACTGCAGTCATGCCCTCAAGCACGTCATCCTTGATGACATCAGCTTCATTGTTCTTCAGGGTCTTTGTGCTGCGAAGCGCATCGTTAAACACTTTGGTAATTGCGCGTTCGAATCCCTGGGTATGGGTTCCACCTTTTGGTGTCGAAATAATATTTACAAATGAAGCCACCGTGGTCTCAAAGCCATTGCCCCATTGCAAAGCGATATCTACACCCATCGTCCGATTTACCTCAGTAGGAACGAGGTGTCCCTTGTCATCGAGTACTGGGACCGTCTCGGTGTATTCGCCACTGCCTGAGATACGAATGACCTCACCGACCGGTTCATCGGGGCGTAAGAATGTACAGAACTCAGAGATGCCACCTTTATGAAGAAATATTTCGCTGCTCTTAACTTTGCCACGATTGTCGTTGACCGTAAGTTGCAGACCAGGAACGAGATAAGAGGTTTGCCTGGCGCGTGCATAAATATCTTCGATGGAGAGCGAAGCTTCTTTGAGGAAGATCTGCTTATCTGCCCACCACTTGACCCGAGTTCCCGTGACTTTAGATGGCACCTTGCCAATAACGCGAAGTCCGGACTTCTCCTCAAATGAGGCGTTGGGACCATCACCATCAAATATTCCTGGAGTTCCGCGCTTAAAGGACATCCAATAAATCTTGCCGTCGCGATCAACTTCTACATCGAGGCGGGATGCAAGCGCATTCACTACAGATGCACCTACCCCATGCAGGCCGCCAGAAGCTGCATACGATCCCCCACCAAATTTTCCACCTGCGTGAAGTTTGGTCATGACAACTTCGACGCCAGTCAATCCGGTCTTCGGCTCTTTATCGACAGGAATGCCGCGACCATTGTCATGGACCTCGACAGATCCATCAGCTTCTAAATTAATCTCAATCTTGGTGCAATGGCCGCCAAGGGCTTCATCAACGGCGTTATCAATAATCTCCCACAGGCAGTGCATCAACCCACGTGAGTCGGTAGTGCCGATATACATGCCCGGACGCTTGCGAACTGCGTCTAGCCCCTCCAAGACTGCAAGGTCTTTGGCGGTATAGCCGTTTACTTCGGCCGCGGTTTTATCATCTGTCGCCATGAGGCGCAAGGTTATCGGTCGGATCTCTACGAAATCGTTATATGCACTCCGAAAATCCACTTTTTTTCTGTGAAATCAATTAAAGAAGCGCAAATGTCGTGCTGGGAATAAACTACACATGGTTTACTGTTCCACTAGCGAAGATAAAAGCCCACGTACAAGTGTGCTTGAACCACAGAATATGGAGACGTCGATGACCGAGCAAATGATCCTCGAGCCTACCCCTCTCAATGCGGTTGACCGTTGTGACCGTTGTGGTGCCCAAGCATATGTGCGTGCAATACTGCTTAATGGCGGAGAGTTACTTTTCTGCGGCCATCACGCAAAGGAATATGCCGCTGGTCTGAAGCCTGTCGTTGCAAAGATTCAAGACGAGACTTCAAAGCTCATCGAATCTCCTGTTGCTGCTGAATAATTAAGTTACTTTTTTATTAACGTACTTTCTATCGCTGTTCAGGGAAGAAAATATTTTCAATAACTAAAGTTATTGCGTAGAGCCAATTTTCTGGGTCCATGTGATTTGGCGTGAAGTCATCAATTGATCGACCTAGTCCATAAGCCTGAAAGAGAACAGCCGCAGTCCTGGGGTGCAGCAAAGGATTGCCAAAACCACGAAGCTGAAGGTCATGAAACAGCTCTGCAATTCGCTCAGTTAAGCGTTCCTGCTCTTCGCCAAGCGCCTTCGCCATCCTAGGATTTTGTTGTACCTTTGAGATAGCGGTTAATCGCTCCATGCGAACATCATGACGCCCGGGGTCTTGGAATTCCCTGGATATGAGCAAGCACTGCGAAATAAGCTGTTCGCGCGTCTCTGAACGTTCAAAAATTTCAGTAAGTCGTTCAATAAAGGCATTGACATACAGAGCGAAGCGACGAACTTGAGCAAGTTCTAAGAGTTCAGCAAAGTCTTCAAAGTGGTGATAAAGCGATCCACGTGAGACACCAGAAGCCTCGAGAACTTGTTCGCTCGTGATCTGATCAAGTGGGTGATTCTGAAGTAGCGTCAGTACGGTCTGGATTAACTCTTCCTTGGTCGGATGGAATCCTCGCTTTGCTTTACGCTCTCTTAAGCTAGTGGTCACTGTCACAGCCTTTTTCATCACTAGGGGGCAATTTGTCAGCAAATGTGCTCACTTGCCGACTCTAATCACCTAATGTGTCGAATACAAGAATCCTCAGGGCGAAGCGAAGCGCGGAGCGACCAAACTTTTATATAGGGTTTCGCAGCCATTGAGCGCAAGCGCGACATTGGAACGGGTTACTCCGCCGGGGTGACCTTTTCCTTGTGAGATTGCTTGTGAGAGCCATCACAGAACGGAGCTTCTTGGCTTAGCCCGCAGCCGCAGAGCTTGAAGTCGGTTCGGGTTTCGATCACGTTGCCGTCGGCATCTACGAAGTCAACGGTCCCGGTAAAGCGCATGGAGCCACTCTTGGGATTGCGGTAAATAGTCGGGCGCGGTTCCATAACAAGGTCCAGCTATCTATTAATCGGAAATTAGTCGAGGTAGTCGCGGAGGACTTGTGAACGCGATGGGTGACGCAGCTTGGACATTGTCTTGGATTCGATTTGGCGGATCCGCTCACGAGTCACTCCATAGACTTTTCCGATTTCATCGAGGGTCTTTGGTTGACCGTCGGTGAGACCAAATCGCATTGCCACAACGCCAGCTTCTCTTTCAGAAAGGGTATCAAGGACAGCGTGCAGTTGTTCCTGAAGAAGCGTGAATGAAACCGCATCAGCGGGAACGATCGCTTCTGAGTCTTCGATGAGATCGCCGAATTCCGAATCCCCTTCTTCACCAAGTGGGGTGTGAAGTGAGATTGGTTCGCGCCCGTACTTTTGAACTTCGACAACCTTTTCAGGTGTCATATCCAGTTCTTTAGCGAGCTCTTCAGGTGTGGGTTCGCGGCCAAGGTCTTGCAACATTTGACGCTGCACACGAGCAAGCTTGTTAATCACTTCAACCATGTGAACTGGAATACGAATTGTTCGAGCTTGGTCTGCCATCGCACGAGTAATCGCTTGGCGAATCCACCAAGTTGCATACGTTGAGAACTTATAACCCTTTGTGTAGTCAAACTTTTCAACTGCGCGAATAAGACCCAGGTTTCCCTCTTGAATCAAATCAAGGAATAACATTCCGCGGCCGGTGTAGCGCTTTGCGAGGGAAACAACCAGACGTAGGTTCGCTTCAAGCAAGTGATTCTTTGCACGGCGACCCTGCAAAACTAGTTGTTCATACTCTCTACGGAGCTTCTTATCCAACTTTTTGTCGTGGGCGAGCTTCTCTTCCGCAAACAAACCTGCCTCGACTTGGAGTGAAAGTTCTACTTCCATTTCAGCGTTAAGCAAAGGTACGCGACCAATGAGTTTTAAATAGTCCTTAACAGGGTCTGCCGTAGCTCCTGCAGTTAAAACGGTTTGTGCGGGCGCGTCATCTTCTTCAGAATCTTTGATGGTAAAAGCATTCTCTTCATTCTGAGATTCTTCCGCGACGTTAACAACGCGGATTTCCGCTTTCTCTTCCTCTTCGGCAACGATCTCTTTTACTTCTTCGACAAGGGTCTCTAGATCTTCGAGTTCAATCTCTTCAAGTTCAACATCCATGCCATCAATTTTTGTGACAACAGGTTGCCCAGCTTTTACGGGTGCGGCTTCAATCACTTCTTCAATTTTTGGTGGATTCTTTGCGGCTTCTTCTGCAAGCCTGCGGGCCTCTAGTTCGGCCTTTGTTGGAAAGCGATGCGCAGCTTTACGTTCAGCGGCTTCGCGCTCTTTAGCTTCGCGTTCTAAGCGAAGCGCTTCTAATTCTGCTTTAGTTGGAAATCGACGAGGTCCTGGTGCGGCTTTTTTTATGGGAGCAGCCTTCTTTGCGGGAGCTGCTTTCTTAGCAATTTTTTTAGTGTCGGGTTTCTTGGTTTCAGTGGCTTTCGTAGCAGCAACTTTTTTTGCGGCTGCAACTTTTTTCACAGGGGCGCTCTTTTTCGCTGTAGTACTACTTGCTTGCTGGCCTTTTTTAGGCGCACGACTAACAGCCACAGAACATCCTTTGGTTTGCCTGGCCTCACTTTACTGACCAGTGGAATTGATACCCATATTATAATTTATCCACAGCCCTAATTGCACATCCGAATGGCCTACTTGAGTGCCTTTTCGAGCAATTGGCCCATAGTTTCCACTTCAATAAGAAATCCATCGTGGCCAAATGGTGAAGAAATGGTCTCAAGCGGTCGTGCGGTAGGCGTTAATTCGACTATTTCTTCCTGTAGGCGGACCGGAAAGAGACGATCCGTATCGATGGAGACGACCGAAACCGGAATCTTTATTCCAGCGAGCGCAGCTGCAACTCCCCCGCGTCCGCGACCCACATCATGAGAATTCATGGCTTCAGTGAGCACAATGTATGTATTTGCATCAAAGCGCTTGGCAAGCTTTGAAGCTTGGTGGTCCAAATATGACTCAACGGCATAACGCCCAGTGTCATCTCCTTGGAGCTCTCGCCCAAAGCGCACGTCCATCTCGGACTCGGTTCGGTAGGTCAGATGGGCGATTCGCCGTGCGATACCCATGCCTTCCGTTGGGCCTTGTGGCTGATCGTAATAATCCCCACCGTTGAAATGTGGATCGCTCTTAATTGCACGAATCTGAATCGAGGCCGAACCAATCTGATCACCAGTTGCAACAGCTGATGATCCTATGGTGCAAATACGTTCAACGCGTTCTGGGTAAGTAATTGCCCACTCGAGCGAGCGCATTCCACCGAGGGATGGCCCAACGGCCATCACGTAGCGGTTAATTCCAAGCAAGTCGGTGACTCGAAGTTCTGCCTCAACCATGTCGCGAATAGTGATCGCCGGGAATCTGGAACCAAATCGCTTTCCATCGGGGGCGAGAGATGACGGCCCAGTACTTCCTTGGCAACCACCGATCACGTTGGGGCAGATCACGAAATATTTGTTGGTATCAATAGCGAGCCCCGGTCCCACGATTGATGGCCACCAGGCGGGAACATCAGACCATCCAGTCAGCGCATGGTTGATTAATATCGCATTGTCACGGGTTTCATTGAGAGTTCCCCACGTTTGATAGGCAATCCGGATCTCCGGGAGAACTTCACCGGACTCCAAAGTCAGATCGCCGATATCCAGGAACTGCCGTTCTCCCGGAGCATGGGTTTCAAGCCATGCTCCCGTGACGAGACAATCCGGATCGGTCATAAAGGTAACTCTATTTTGCCGCTTCAAAACCCAAGGCAAGGTCAGCCTTGATATCTTCGATATTTTCCAGGCCAACGGAGAGGCGAATTAAACCAGGATGTACTCCAGCCGTTGCTTGCTCCTCCGCTGTGAGTTGTGAGTGCGTAGTTGATGCTGGGTGAATCACGAGCGAGCGGACATCTCCAATGTTCGCTACGTGTGAGTGCAACTTCAAACCTTCAACAAACTTCTTACCGGCCTCAATACCGCCTTTAATTTCAAAGGAAAGTACGGCGCCAGAACCCTTCGGCGCATACTTGGTGGCGAGCGCGTTCCAAGGTGATGACGCCAAGCTGGCGTAGTTCACCTTCTCTACCTGGGGATGGGCTTCAAGAAACTTTGCGACTTCTTGAGCATTTGCGACGTGACGCTCAATACGCAATGAAAGTGTCTCCAGACCTAGTGCCAGTAGCCATGCATTGAATGGGCTCACTGCCGCACCCGTATCACGGAGCAAGGTCAATCGAATTTTGAAGATGTATGACAAGTTCGCACCAAAAGCGGAGCCGACGCCCAGCGCTTGGGCATACACGAGGCCATGGTAGGAAGGATCTGGCTCATTGAAGTTAGGGTATTTCGCAGCATGCTTTGCATAGTCGAAATTCCCGGAGTCAACGATTGCGCCTACGACGGAGTTTCCGTGACCGGACAAGAACTTTGTCGCAGAGTGGACTACGACATCTGCGCCATGCTCGATCGGGCGAATTAAAAATGGTGTCGCAACTGTGTTGTCTACGATCAGCGGAACGCCATTCTCGTGGGCAATCTTTGCAACTGTCTCAATATCCAAAATGTCATTCTTTGGGTTCGCGATGGTCTCACCAAAGAATGCCTTGGTATTTGGACGCACTGCTTTACGCCATGACTCGGGATCATCTGGGTTCTCAACAAATGTCACTTCAATACCAAATTTCGGCAAGGTGTAATGGAACAAGTTATACGTTCCGCCGTACAAGCTTGGCGAAGAAACAATGTGATCGCCAGCCTCAGCTACGTTCAAAATCGCATATGTGGTCGCTGCCGATCCCGATGCAACCAATAGCGCCGCAACTCCACCTTCAAGGGCAGCAATTCGTTGCTCGACTGCGTCTTGTGTTGGGTTCATCAGGCGGGTGTAAATATTTCCAAGCTCTGCTAGTCCGAAAAGGTCAGCTGCATGCTTTGTGTCGCGAAATACGTACGCGGTTGTTTGAAAGAGCGGCAGGGCCCGAGCTCCAGTTGAAGGATCTGGAACTTGACCGGCATGGATTTGCAAGGTTTCAAAAGCTGGTGATGATTGAGTTGATGACATGACATACCTCCAGTGAAGTTATGGGGGTGCGCAAATACAACAGGTACACCTGTTGGCTCTGTTTGACCCACGCTTGCCATATGCGCTCTGCATATAGCCTGGTCTTCACCCGGAGCACCCCACCGTGGTGGAGGGTTGCCGTCCAGTAAGCCGGGGCTAAAACCTGGAACTCATGACCTGAAGCACATCTTAAACATCAAGGTGCCATAAGACAAGTTGTTGAGGTTATTGAGATTATTGAGCCTCTCTCCAACGCGAGGTAATTGGCACCCTGCGGTCTTTACCAAATGCCCTACGAGAAATCTTTGGTCCTGGCGGGTACTGACGACGTTTGTACTCTGCGCGGTCCACCATGGATATGACTTTGCGTGCCAATTCCATATCGAATCCTGCCGCAATGAGACCTTGCAGTCCGCCATCGTTTTCGATGTAAATCGTGAGGAGTTGGTCGAGCAAGTCATAAGGTGGCAACGAGTCGCTATCTTTTTGATCAGGCCGAAGTTCTGCGCTTGGCTCTTTCGTGATCGATTCAACTGGAATTGGCGGAGTTTCACCGCGTGACTCAGCAACACGATTTCGCCACTTTGCAATTGCCCAAACCTCAGATTTAAAAAGATCCTTGATTGGCGCATATCCGCCAACCGCATCCCCGTATAGCGTTGAGTACCCGACCGCAAGCTCTGACTTGTTTCCAGTGGCAAGGACAAGATGACCTTCCTGGTTGGACAAGCCCATCAACGTTGTTCCGCGAACCCGCGCCTGTACGTTCTCTTCGGCCAAACCAGTCAATCCCAATGTATTCAAGAAGCTATCAACCATTGGCTGAATTGCGATTACTCGATAATTTAAATTGATGCGTTTGGCAAGGTCGGCAGCGTCCCGCAATGAATGGTCAGATGAATATGCACTCGGGAGAGCCACGCCGAAAACTTTCTTGGAGCCGATCGCATCAGCCGCAATAGCTGCCGTGACGGCTGAATCAATACCGCCAGAAAGCCCGAGCAAAACGGATGGGAATCCATTTTTCGACACATAATCGCGCAGACCAACAACAAGTGCCTGCCATATCTCTGCTTCAGGCTCCAAGCGCTGCGCAATTCCTTGGGTGAGTTTGAGGTATCCACGTACCCGCTCGTCGCTAATAATCACATCAGGGTTGCTTGTGTGAGTCTTTGCATCGA
>Ga0164296_1002969_pt1 | contig 16389 bp, 12 predicted proteins | sample GEODES057metaG_FD_113533 | JGI IMG/M metagenome (GOLD analysis project Ga0164296, IMG submission 113533) | Dystrophic lake water microbial communities from Trout Bog Lake, Wisconsin, USA - GEODES057 metaG | ecosystem: Environmental > Aquatic > Freshwater > Lake | place: USA: Trout Bog Lake... | reverse complement strand
TCTGGTGAAAACGCCTCTACCCTCTGGCACCATTGCAAGTCCTGAGCGTACGATGTTCCAAGCTCCCACACCCTTTATGTTGGATCCCACAAATTCAATGACCCCACTTGCGACAGCCAATGTACCCGCTATAGCGTTCAAAGTGGTGGTTTTGCCGGCCCCGTTAGACCCAATCAGGGCAACGAGTTGACCCTTTTGCACTTCAAAGCTCACACCTTTGACGGCCTTGATACCGCCGTAGTGGACGTGTAAATCCGTGACCTTCAACATTGGTTGCTGGTCTGCCTGAGTTGTTGAAACCGGGGGGGCTGAGGGGTTCATGACTTTTGATCCGATGATTCCGTTGTAGGTGTTGCGCTAGAGCCCAAATAGGCTTTGATCACAAGTGGATCTTTTTGGACCTGACTGGGAGAGCCCTGCGCGATCTTGGTTCCATAGTCTAAAACAGTGATTGTTTTGCATAACCCCATCACCAACTTAACATCATGTTCAATAAGAAGCACAGTTTTACCGTCACGTTGAATTTGTTCAATTAAATTTTTGAGTTCAACTTTCTCCGTAGCATTCATACCTGCTGCCGGTTCATCTAGGGCTAGCAAATGAGGGTCTGTTGCTAGCGCCCTTGCTATCTCTAGTCGTCTTTGGTCCCCGTAACTGAGCGTCTTGGCTTTTAGACTTGCAAAGCGCTCAATACCCACATAGTCTAGAAGTGCGTAAGCGCGGAGTTTGATTTCATGCTCTTCTCTTTTAAATGCAGGCGTTCTAAAGATAGCCCCCAAAAGACCGGAGTGTGTACGCACATGTCGCGCAACCATAACATTCTCTAAGACACTCATCTCTTTGAAGAGTCTGATGTTTTGAAACGTTCTCGCAATCCCCGCACGCGCGACCTCATGAACTTGAGAGGGTTTGTAGGGCTTACCCAAAAGACGAAATTCACCCGCGTCAGCAGCGTAGAGTCCGGAAATAATATTAAAGAAAGTTGTCTTACCCGCGCCGTTGGGGCCAATCAGACCGTGGATAGTTCCCTGCGCAATGTTTAAATCAATATCCTTTAATGCTTGTAGACCACCAAAGCTTTTACAGACCCCTTTCACACTGAGTGCGGGGGGCGGGTTGATCTCAACTGTAGACGGGTGAGTTTCAAGCATGTGCTTCCTCCGCCTGATCGTCATTGGAGATCTGATCTTGCTCAGCATGCTCTGGTGATGGCCAAAGACCACGGGGGCGCAACAACATTACACTCACCATCGCCAAAGCAATCAAAAGTTGTCTGAGTATTGCTGCGTCAAGACGTCCACCCGTCAACTCTTGCAAGGGTCCCGCGACGTATCGGAGTACCTCAGGCAAAGCAGCGAGAAGCAGAGCCCCTAAGACCACGCCTGGTAGATATCCAATACCCCCCAAAACGATCATCCCCAAAATCATGACCGACTCCATGAGGCTAAAGGACTCGGGCGAGACGAACCCTTGAAAGGATGCAAACATTGCCCCTGAGACGCCTCCAAACGTAGCGCCCATGCCAAACGCGGTTAGTTTTAAGTTTCGTGTATTGATGCCCATTGCTTTTGCCGCAATCTCATCTTCGCGAATGGCCATCCAAGCTCTACCAATTCGCGAGTGCTCAAGTCTTGAACAAATGAGAATACTAAATCCCACCAAGACAATGAATAAATAATAGTAGAGCGTTACAGAGGGAATTTCTGTAAAGCCCAGATCTAACTTGCGGGACAAGGGGAACCCCATGACAGTAAGAGGATCGATTTCACCAATGCCCTTGGGACCGTTGGTAATGTTGATGGGGCGATCCAAGTTGTTTAAGAAAACGCGAATGATCTCTCCAAACCCAAGTGTTACAACAGCGAGATAGTCGCCTCTGAGTTTCAGGGTTGGCGCGCCCAGTAAAAGTCCGAACATACCCGCGAAGAGGGCGCTCAGAGGTATTGCAACGTACAGCGGCGTATGCAGCCCGTCTGGAAACATAGCTGCAATCCAAGGAAAGGCGTTGGTGAGTTGGGGTGAGGCTAAAAGGGCGTACATATAGGCACCTACAGCAAAGAATGCAACGTACCCCATATCCAAGAGCCCCGCATAACCTACAACAATATTGAGTCCAAGGGCAAGTAACACATAAAGAAGAGCGAAGTCTGCAATCCTGACCCAAGCGTTCCCAAACACTTGAAGAAGTATGGGCAGTAGCAGTGCTAATGCTGTGAACAACACCTTTAAGCCCAAGCTTGGTGGGGCGAGGGCTAAAGGTTTACTTTGCTGAGTGCGTTGAGTTTGCATGGATGAAAAATGAAGAATTCAATTGGGAATCATGAGCGCTCTGCCGTTCTCTCGCCCAGCAGTCCAGAAGGTCTTAGCGTCAGGACACCAATCAGTACAATGAATGCAAAAATATCAGAGTACTGACTCCCTAAAACCCCTCCTGTCAGCTCACCAATATAGCCTGAGCCAATGGACTCTATCAGTCCAAGCAATATACCCCCTACCACAGCACCTTCTAAGTTACCAATGCCGCCAAAAACGGCTGCAGTAAAGGCCTTTAGTCCAGGCAGAAATCCCATGGTGTGTTGGATGGTGCCGTAGTTAGATGCCCACATGACCCCCGCAAGTGCTGCCAGCACGGCGCCTATGATGAATGTGGCAGATATGACCATATCGGGCTTCACACCCATGAGGGATGCGACGCGCGGATTCTCAGCTGTCGCCCGCATCGCCCGGCCCAATGGTGTTTTATGGACCAAGTACATCAGTGCGACAAGACTGAGGGCTGTGACGATCAAAATCATGATCTGTGTAGGCGTAATCACAGCAGCTCCAATTTGTATAGGCGTGCTAGGCAGTAATGTCGGGTAGGCTTTGTAGTTGGGTTTCCAAATAATCATGGCCAAACTTTGCAGGAGTATAGATACGCCTATAGCCGTAATGAGGGGGGCAAGCTTGGGGGCACCTCTTAGCGGGCGGTAAGCAATTTTCTCAACTGCAAAATTGAGCGCACTGCACACCACACATGAACAGAGTAATGAGATAAGGAGCACCAACCAACCTGGAGCGTTGGGTGTTGTTTCTTGAAACCAACCGATGATGGTCCAACTTGTCATGGCTCCGATCATTAAAATTTCACCGTGCGCAAAATTAATTAAATTAATAATTCCGTAAACCATGGTGTATCCAAGTGCGACGAGCGCGTACATGCTGCCCAGCACAAGGCCGTTGATAATTTGTTGAATCAGTGTATCCATGAGCAGAATGTTCCTGTGTTGATCTTGACTGATCTAACCTTAATGTGAATTGAAATCATTGTCTGAGTGCTTTGGATAAATTCTGGATATCATCGCTTTGGCTCAAATCCTTGGTTCAGCTATTTTTTCAAAGATGCTTGAAGGGCCTTCTCATTTTGCTCTTTCAACCAACGCATTTTCTCAGCAATTTTAATTTCTAAACCTCTCTCTACGGGTTGATAAAACTCAGTGGGTTTCATATCAGTAGGCCAGTAGTTCTCTCCGGCTGCGAAAGCGTTTTCCTCATTATGAGCGTAACGGTACTGAGCGCCGTAAGATAAATCCTTCATAAGTTTAGTCGGCGCATTGCGAAGATGAAGGGGCACGGGCTGTGTTCCTTGGGATTTAATCAACGCCTTGGTCTGGTTGAACGCGTTGTATACCGCGTTAGATTTGGGTGCAATGCTTAAATAGACCACACACTCAGCCAAGGCCAATTCACCTTCTGGAGCTCCGAGTCTTTCGTAGACCTGGGCACAGTCTACGGCAATACTCAAAGCTCTTGGATCTGCGAGCCCGATATCCTCACTGGCCATGCGGATCAGTCTTCGACTGAGGTACTTGGCGTCGGCTCCGCCCTCCAGCATTCGAACCAACCAATAAAGCGCAGCATCTGGGTCTGAGCCGCGAACAGATTTATGCAAAGCACTGATCGTGTCATAAAAATTCTCCCCCCCCTTGTCAAAACGCCTGAGCCTTTGGCCCATCACTTTGGTGAGCCAAGCGGCGTTGACTGTTGAAATCTTTTCATGTTGTGCCATCATGCACAACGTCTCAAGGGCATTTAAGAGCCTTCTTGCGTCCCCATCAGAAAAGGAGATCAGTATTTCTTTTGATTCCGCATCAAGTTCTACGTTGCCAACCAGTTCAAGCGCATTTTCAATAATGCGACCTAAATCTGAATGGTTTAAAGGCTCTAGCACATAAACCGTAGCTCTTGATAGGAGCGCAGAGTTCACCTCAAACGAAGGGTTCTCAGTGGTTGCACCAATAAACGTAAAAAGACCAGATTCGACATGGGGTAGAAACGCGTCTTGCTGGGTTTTGTTGAAACGGTGAACCTCATCTACAAACACTAATGTGCGAGAGGGATGGACAGGGCTTGAAGCGTATTTCTCAGCGAGATCCACTGCCTCTCGAATCTCCTTTACCCCACCAAGTACTGCGCTGATGCTGATAAAGTTGGCATCAAAAGCATGTGCCATCAAGCGTGCCAAAGTGGTTTTACCCACCCCTGGCGGACCCCACAAAATACAGCTGTGAGGAGTCCTCGATTCAAATGCCACTCGAAGAGGCATACCGTCCCCAAGCAAGTGCGATTGACCAATCACCTGAGAAAGTGTTGCAGGCCTGAGGCGTTCAGCAAGGGGTTGATCTGAGGGGTGCACGAATCTGTAGTTTAGGGTCTTAGAGTTTCAACCCCAAGAGGGGGGGTGAATTTAAAACTAGCCGCACCAATAGAGCCAGGATTGATCTCAAACCTGTCAAAGCTAATGACTGACTTTTGTCCAAAGGCGTCCAAAATCTCAAGCTTACTCAACTGGACTTGCTGTGCATTAGTACTTAGCCCAATGCGTACCAATTGCAGTTGTGAGTCCTGTGCCCTGGGGGCGGCTTGAACCCACTGTAATTGATCTGTTGAAGGCTCAGAGCTTAAGATAAAGTCTTTTTCTAAAGCATGTAAATCGGGTGCAGATGCAATCAAACTCGCGGGTGTCGATCCAAGTGCTTTCTCTTGTGAGCGCGCCGTTACCTGAGCAATGTCGGGATCATAAAGCCACAGAGTTTGGCCATCCGCTACGATCGTTTGGGGGAAAGGCTTTTCGTATTCAAAACGAAATCTTTGGGGTCTGAGAAATGTAAAGGTACCTTCAGAATTCTTAACACGGCCCTTTTTCCCCTCTTTATTGGGGGAGGTGACGATTTGGGTGAAATGTGCTCGACCGCTTTGTGTCGACTTCATGAATTGGCTCAACGTATCCAAGCTATCTGCATGGCTAGCGGGTGCAAATAATACGAGACCCGCTAAAACCAGTCTTGAACAACTTGGGGTAGGGAGGCAACTTAATTGAATTTTTTTCAGTAGACGCGTGAAGCCTCTTTTGAATGAATGCACCAAAGTTGGGTGAGGTTTACTCATCTCGTGTGGGCACCAAGATTTCGCGTTGTCCGTTGGTACCCATCGAGGAGACAAGGCCTGAGTGTTCCATATCCTCAACCAAGCGAGCCGCTCTGTTGTAGCCAATCTTCAAATGCCTTTGTACCAAGGAGATACTTGCTTTGCGGTTCTTTAACACTATTTCAACTGCTTGGTCGTACAAAGGATCTTTCTCCCCCCCAGAGTTCCCAAAAAGATCGGGTCCATCAGATTCCCCGTCAACCGTTCCTCCCTCCAGCACACCTTCGATGTAGTTGGCTGGGCCTTGAGACTTGAGATAGTTCACAACGCGGTGTACTTCCTCGTCGCTTACAAAAGCTCCGTGAACGCGAATAGGCATTCCACTACCGCTGGGTAGGTAAAGCATATCCCCCATGCCTAGTAAGGACTCTGCACCCATTTGATCAAGAATGGTTCTGCTGTCAATTTTGCTAGAGACTTGAAAGGCCATGCGTGTGGGTATGTTGGCTTTGATGAGACCTGTGATCACATCGACGCTTGGGCGTTGGGTGGCCAGAATTAAGTGAATCCCTGCAGCTCGCGCTTTTTGAGCAAGTCTAGCTATGAGCTCTTCTATCTTCTTACCGACGACCATCATCAAGTCAGCCAATTCATCGATGACAACTACGATAAATGGCAATCGGTCAAGGGGCTCAGGCGACTCTGGTGTGAGGCTAAAGGGATTGGGTATAAGTTCTGAGCGGTCTTTGGCTTGATCAATTTTTTGGTTGTACCCAGCCAGATTACGCACACCCAATTTGCTCATCAGTTTATAGCGTCGCTCCATCTCAAAGACACACCAATTGAGACCATTTGCGGCTTGACGCATATCCGTCACAACGGGGGCCAAGAGGTGAGGAATGCCCTCGTAAACGGACATCTCAAGCATCTTAGGATCAATCATGAGTAAGCGTACATCGCGTGCCTCTGCTTTGTAAAGCAAACTCAAAATCATGGCGTTGATACCCACAGATTTACCCGATCCCGTTGTACCGGCTACCAAGACGTGAGGCATCTTGGCTAGGTCTGCAACGACCGAGTTTCCAATGATGTCTTTGCCAAGACCGAGGGTCAGTAAAGACTTTCCTTCGTTATAAACATCGGAGCCCAAGATTTCACTCAGTTGAATTGTTTGGCGTTTGGCATTGGGTAGCTCAAGAGCCATGTAGTTTTTACCCGGGATGGTCTCGACTACTCGGATTGAAACAAGACTTAACGAACGAGCCAAGTCTTTAGCCAAGTTAACGATCTGGGATCCTTTAACACCTGTTGCTGGTTCTATTTCGTAGCGTGTAATGACAGGCCCTGGAGATGCCTCAACCACATGAACTTCTACACCAAAGTCTTTCAGTTTTTTCTCTATCAAACGACTCGTTACTTCAAGTGTTTCAGTCGATACGGTATCTACTTTGGAGCGATTTGCGTCTAGTAAATCAACCTGCGGTAGACGAGAGTCCGGCAGTTCGTTGAAGAGCGGTTTTTGGCGCTCCCTTGCCAGGCGCTCACTCTTGGGGGCTACGACCGGTTCAGGTTCTTTTTGAACCCGGATGTTGATGTGCGGCGGATGGTACTCTGCCTCAGCGTCCGCTTTAACACCGTGTAAGACTTCATCGCGCTCTTTAGCGGCTGCCAAGCCCATTGCGATATCTTCTTCTCGGGCTTTTTTCTCTCGTCTAACCTCAATGAAGTGATCAACGAAAGATCCAATATTCTCAGCTAAGTGAATCCATGAGAAGCGGAAAACCCAAGACAGGGATACCATCATGAAAGCGATAAATATTAAACATGAGCCATTAAACCCAAACCAATTCATGCCAAATTGGCCAATCAAATAGCCAATTACGCCACCAGCGTGATGGCCTGGTAGGTTCTCTTCAAATCTGTAAAGACGAGTCCACTCTAGCCCGGTGCTAGAGAGAAGCAAAAGTACATTGCCACTCCAAAAGGCCCACCGGGTGTGCACCCATCCATCCAAGTTGTGTTCTGGATCCTCACTCTCCCCCCTCAGGCGAGTGGCAAGCGCAGTTAGCCAAGTCATCAACGCAGCAGCGTAGGACCAAAGTACAGAGTAACCGGCAAGAAAAAAACTCATGTCGCCAAGCCACGCGCCTAAGCGGCCCCCCCAATTTGTTATGGGATCCACATTTCCCGATGTTGTCCAAGCGGGGTCCTGGGGTGAATGGGTCAGAAGCGAGAGCATCCAAAAGGTTAGAAATGTAAAACCCAGGGTGAGCGCGATTTCTTGTGTGAAACGCCTAAAGCCAGTAGGCGGTGTTGGAGCTGCGCGCTCTGAGGTCATGGTATTTAGCGAATAAGTCATAAAAAGGAGTAGGCTTTGGCTTTAATCGATGAAAATATTTGAAATTACTTTGATTGTGGTTATCTGAGGATGCTTGCGTCGGCCCGATCCGTGATTTCTTACAATAGCAGTTTTACGGCAATGATTCCTAAATAGATTCAAGCTTGTATTTTCTCACTTTTGTACGCATTTATTTATAAATTTTTATATGTCCTCTACCACCAAGCACAGCAAAGTACTCATTTTGGGATCCGGCCCCGCAGGCTATACCGCAGCGGTTTACGCAGCAAGAGCAAATTTACAACCCACCTTGGTCACGGGCATTGCTCAGGGCGGCCAACTCATGACCACAACGGAGGTCGATAACTGGCCCGCCGACGTAGATGGAGTCCAGGGACCTGATTTGATGCAGCGTTTCCTAAAGCACGCAGAGCGTTTTAACACAAACATTGTTTTCGATCACATTCACACTGTAGATCTCAAGACAAGGCCTTTTACGCTAACTGGTGACAGTGGTGTGTATACCTGCGACAGCTTGATCATTGCTACGGGAGCGTCTGCGAAATACTTAGGACTTCCATCAGAGCAAGAATTTATGGGTCGCGGAGTCTCTGGTTGCGCGACTTGCGACGGATTTTTCTACAAACAACAAGAGGTCTGTGTGGTCGGGGGCGGAAACACTGCGGTGGAGGAGGCTCTATACCTCTCCAACATCGCAAGTAAAGTGCATTTGATCCACCGCAGGGATAAGTTCAAGGCTGAAGCCATCATGATCGATAAGTTGATGGATAAAGTGAAGGCGGGGCAGATTGAACTGCACTGCAACAACGTTTTGGATGAGGTCATAGGGGATGCCTCTGGTGTGACAGGTGTGAGACTTAAAAATACTGACAACCAAAGTACTAAGGATTTAAAACTTCAGGGTTGTTTTATTGCCATTGGGCATCAACCCAATACGGACATTTTTAAAGGCCAACTCGACATGAAGGACGGCTACATCCTCACTCGAAGCGGATCCCAAGGCTTGGCAACTATGACAAGCGTAGAGGGAGTTTTTGCAGCTGGTGACGTACAGGACCACATTTACAGACAGGCCATTACAAGTGCTGGTACAGGTTGCATGGCCGCTTTGGACGCCCAGCGCTTCTTGGAGCAACACGAGTAAGAGCCAAAAATACGGATAGTGCGTTAAAAAGAGATATAATTTAAGGCTTTCCCGAAAACAGGCCTTTTAAGGTTTGGTTTTAAGGAATAGAAAGAAGAACGCTCGTTTTAGGCTTTTTGAGATCCGTTGAGATTCGTCGAAACTCGTCGAAATACATCTCGACCCTAATCTAGCCAGGGATACCGCCCCCTTATTTGGCGAGGTGAGGCTTAAAGCGACTTGCAAAAAGTCGACTTAAGCCGTGAATATAGATAGGAGTGTCCACTATGGCACGTGTATGTGAAGTAACGGGCAAAGGCCCTATGGTTGGAAACAATGTTTCCCATGCCAATAACAAAACAAAACGCCGTTTCATGCCTAACCTGCAATATCGTCGTTTTTGGGTTGAAACCGAGAACCGTTGGGTTCGTTTGCGTGTTTCAAGCGCAGCTTTGCGTTTGATTGACAAAAACGGTATCGAGTCTGTGTTGGCTGACTTGCGCGCACGCGGTCAAGCTTAATTCGTTCAACCTTTTCAAAGATAGGAATTCAAAATGGCTTCAAAAGGCTCACGCGAAAAAATCAAGCTTGAATCAACTGCTGGTACAGGACATTTTTACACCACTAGCAAGAACAAAAAAACAATGCCAGAGAAAATGACGATCATGAAATTTGATCCCAAAGCTCGTAAGCACGTTGAATACAAAGAAACAAAATTGAAGTTATTCAGTTCCTTCTTTCATTAAAATAGGCTCCCCGTGGAGCCTTTTTTAATGGTTAGAGTGATACTAATGCGCTTAAGCACCTAGAGTTCTTGCTTGGTTTTTACCTCGGCAACGTGATCAGTAACCTTTGCCTCGTCAGACTCTGGCATTACCATCTTCTCCCCGTCCCAGATCTGTCCGCACCAACAGCGTCCCCGCTCATCAATGATGCATACATCTGCTCCACAACACCGTTCATCAGGAGTATTCATTTTTTTCTGTTCGTCTACTTTTTGTGTTTTTTGCAATCACCGCAGATTTGCAAGCTAGAGTTTAATCTTACCTTGATTTATAGATCTATTTCGTATCGCTTAAGCATTTCTTCTTGGGTTTCAACTGGTGTATCAAGTTGTGCATGATCTTTGATAATTTGTCCCATGGTAGGTAATACGGATCTGTCAACTTGCGCTTCAGGGGACCAAAGGTTCGAGCGCATGAGCGCTTTGGCGCAGTGCATATACGCGCCTAGGATATTAACTTTTATGACTACTTTAGGAGAGTGTTTTAGGCCAGCAAAATGATTCAGTAACGATTCTTCAGTATGTAGAGTAGCGCGACCATAAATTCTTAACATTTCATCAACCCCCGGAAGGAAGAACAGTAGTCCTACTTGCGAAGTTTCAATGATGTTTTGTAAGGTGTCGAGTCGGTTATTTCCTGGAGCGTCAGGTATTAATAGCGTTTGGGTGTCCATCACTTTAACAAAGCCCGGATCACCTCCTCGAGGAGAAACATCCATTTCGAATTGAGCACTGGCGCTACCAATGACAAGCAAGGGGGACAAGCTCAAGAATTTTTCTATATGAGTATCAATTGAATGCACCTCTTTTTGAATTACTCTTTTTGTCGGCGCACTGTAAAGAGTTCGCAGTTCCTCTATAGTTTGAATTTGCATCCTGACTCCAATTTTGAAAACCTGTCAATCAAAAAAATAAATCTACCAAGTCTGTAACCAGAACTCTCAATAAATGCAATTCGTTCGCCGCATAGAGTCTAAGAGTTCAGGCAGAAGGACTATAGAGTAAACCCTTGAGACTCTTTGTTTGAACTCGGATTTAGAAACCTTTCGGGTTAGTCTGTCGTTAAGATGATAAATGCAGAATTTGAATTAAATTAGAATGGATTTGACTATAAATTTCTAAGGACGGAAAATTCTATGCAGCGCGTTCATATGATTATTAACGGTAAACCGGTTGAAAGCGTAGAGGGAGAGTGGATTGATATTGAAAATCCCTCCAATAAAACTGTCTTTGCGCAGGTTCCCAGAGCTAGAGTTGAGGACGTCAACATTGCAGTTAAAGCCGCAAAAAATGCGTTCGCTACTTGGTCACGCACCTCGGCTCCTGACCGCGGCAAAATGCTCTTCGCAATCACGGACGCATTAGAAAAAAACCGCGAAGAGCTTGCACGACTCATCAGTACGGAGAACGGAAACGCACTGCGTACCCAAAGTCGTGGTGAAGTCAACATCGTTATTGAAGTTTTTAGATATGTTGCGGGTATTTGTCGAGAGATAAAAGGCAATACCATGTATCTTAATGTCGATAACCTGGACTACACACGCAGGGAACCCTACGGAGTTGTGGGCGCAATCGTTCCTTGGAACGCTCCGCTCATGCTTGCTGCCTTAAAAATTGCACCTGCTGTTATGACGGGCAACACAGTAGTCCTTAAAACAGCCGAAGATGCACCCTTGGCCGTACTTGAGATGGCAAGACTTTGTAATGAATTCCTCCCCGCAGGTGTGCTCAACGTTATAACGGGCTACGGTCTCGAGTGCGGTGCTCCTCTTGCGGAGCACCCCGATGTGCCCAAAGTTTCCTTCACTGGCTCAACGGCTGTTGGGCGGGCTATCTTGGCCGCTGCAAGTCAGCGCATTGCGGCTGTTTCCCTCGAGCTAGGTGGAAAGAGTCCTCAAATAGTCTTCCCAGACGTCGACTTAGATTTCACAACCGACGGTGTGATCACTGCCATGCGCTTTTCCAGGCAAGGACAGTCTTGTACCGCGGGCTCAAGAGTTTATGTTCACGAATCAATTGCAGATAAGTTTCTTGAAAAGCTTGTGGGTAAGTTGAAAAAATTTCAAATTGGAAATGCACTGGACGAAAAAACGGATGCCGGCAGTCTAGTTAATCTAAAGCAATTCAACCGTGTGTGCTCCTATGTTAAAGAAGCCATGGAGGCTCATCCCAATGCGCTTATCCTTGGAGGACTACCTCCACAGAGCGGCCCATTGTCGGAGGGGTATTTCTTTGAGCCTACTATTTTCCTAAACCTACCCGACTCTACTCGAATGACGCATGAGGAAGTTTTTGGTCCTGTTCTTTCAGTGTCAACTTGGTCAAGCGAGAGTGACGTGATCAAACAAGCGAATTCATCTGAGTACGGACTAGCAGCTTTTGTGTGGTCTAGAGCTGGTGCTCCTGCGCTTAGGATGGCGCATGAATTGCAAGCTGGATGGGTCATGGTTAACCAAGGAGGCGGTCAGGCCATTGGACACTCTTACGGGGGTATGAAACAAAGCGGAGCTGGTCGAGAGTTCTCCCTAGAAGGGATTTTGAACAGTTATACAGAGGTTAAACAAGTCTCTGTCAGTCTTGGGGCTCACGGTTTTTAAGTAATCAAAGGGTCATCCACTAAGGATAGGATCAATACATACCGTACATTCTCTTGATTTGTAACGTTTTGTAACTTGGTCTACTCTTCTCAAGCCAATTTGCACACGTACTATAGATTTGGACAATAGGTAAATCAGTAAAGGACGGCTGTCTTGCTGAATTCATTTCATGGAGCAGGGTGTATCCACACCGATGAGATGTCCTATTAATTTTGTCATAAACGAAAAACTTGCAACTCTTGCAAAAATCCTGATCGTTATTGGTTTCGTATTGCATAAATAGTTCTTATCTCAAAATCTAGGCCTTATAGTCCAGCCGAGCGTAAAGGGCTGCAAAGGCATTTTGAAAAAATTTAGTGGGTCCTGGTTCGATCATGAGAGGAGCTCCGGTTTGGCGTCCCTCGCAGATTTGACCAGGACAAGGAGCGAATATTTCAATGGAGCACAAACCAATAACGGCCCCAACAATACTTATTTTTATAAAATTTACGGCAGTTGTAGAAAACGTTTTGTGTGATCGAACTGATTTTTGAATAGGTATCAAAACCTTAGATGAATTGCTAGAACGCAAGTAGTCATCGCCAAAATCTGTGGTGAAAGATTTCTGTATAAACACATCATGTATGCTAATTCCATTATCCATCTGTGCTTCAAACAAGGGCAGATTATTCGTTAAGTTCCTCACATTACCCGGGGAGGACTTAGGGGGCAAAACTATTTGCTCAGGTTGTGTAAAAACAGACAAACCTTGCTTACTTAAAGCTTTGTGAATTGGTTCAATATGAACATCCATGCTAGGTGCATCTAAACTTTGCTTAGTTACCAATATCTCTAATGATTCAAATGCAAGATTTGATTTCAGGGCTATGTCTTGATATGGGAGAGTATGATTAGTATCTGAACTCTTCACCTCAATCTGTGTATTGGCTAAATTTATTGGTTGCTTTGAAATCTTAGTTAGGTTGTCCTCTAAAGATTGATCAGGAGTAACTGCTTGGGTATCACTTGGGAATGAGGGTATCCCAGTTGGACTGAAATTGCTTGAAATGAGTGCAGTACTTTGTTTTTTGGGGCCGAGTTTGTTAGGGGCTAGTTCATCATGGCTAGCATTCTTATGAGTAGTCTTACTTAAAATAGATGCAGCGTTTGAGTCTGCTACAAATTCATCCTGCATTTCAAAAGGATTTTTATCCCGACTATCAATATTTGAATTGTTGCTGTTTGTATTTAAACTACCGCACTCTTCTTCATTAGTGAATGGTCGAGGTGATTTAACTTCTTCAATCAACACTCCAAGTGAACCAGTATCTGTTGACAGGACATCCACAGTTTCAGAAATTTGTGGCTGATTCGAACCTTGACGTGGATTTGAACTAATGCCATCGAGCAAATCTAGCTTCTCGTGAACATCAATAATCTCTGAGTAAACTCCTGCAAACCGTTCTTGCAAAGGTGAGAGCTTAGGCTCCTTAAAATTAGAATCCTTATACGGGGTATCGCCATCAATCTCGACAATACCGTGAGTGAGTGATGTATCCGCTATCAAACTGGTCGCAGAATCTTTGCTTGGATTAAAAACGGTAGTTGGCCCTTCGGTATTTAAGTTACTCTCAACAGTGGGGCGTTGATGGACAGGATTTTCAGCAGATGCCACTAATGCATGTGGATTGTTTTTGTCTAAATTCTGAATGTCTGATAAATTGCCTAAGCCAGTTACACTGTTACTCTTGGGTAATAATTGAGAGTTGGCACCTAGTAAACTGGATTCGCTTGCATGATGAGGGCTCTTGCTACCATCTGTTGGACTAATAAGTTGCTGATTGGATTGTGATGTCGCGTCCTCAAGGGACTGTAAATTAAAAGTGCTTTTGACTCCACTATCTAATGGTTGCGAATTGGGTGAGTAGTCGACGTTGTCATAAATATTTGATGCGGTAGATTTTTTGCTGGATTTTGCCTGAGATAAAGGTTGAATATTCTTTGCAATGCTGTCAGTCGATATTTGTTGTGTATTCTCAAAATCAACTTGAGCTTCAATTGACTGGGTATTATCTTTTGAAGTACTTTTCGCTAAATTTGAATTTATTGATGCTGCTGATGTTTGACTAGATGCCTCAAGTAAGGACTCCTTAGCTTTGATCGGACTTGTTATTAAGGCATTTTCTCCGTTTTGAGGCGATATTTCAGACTCGACAATTTGCACATTCTTCGCTGCAGATTCTGGATTGGCCTTTTGTATATTTAAGGTATTGGCAGTTACTGGCGCTACTATTAATGTGGTTTGCTTTTTATCAGACTGGACTAACGCATTAGCCTCTTGTGCCTTTGATCCGGTCTTGATAATTTGAACTTCTGGTTTGTTGGCAACAGAAGCGCCAAGGTTTATTGAGCTTTTCTCAATAGATACTTCTCTTAAATGATGAGCGTCGTTAGCTATATTCTTGGTTCCTGCCTCAGAGTCTTCAGGTTTAATGGTTGAATTTAGGCTCTGAGCTAGTTTACTGACAACGGAAGTCGGTCTTTGATTCTTTGTTTCAATCAAATTAGCATAGGGTTGAAATTGTTTTCTGTTGAAACCAAAAGTGGCTAAGAACCGGTCGAAAAGAATTTTTTCATGTTCCTCAGCTATACCATCGGATAAAAGTAAATCGTATGTGTTGATTAAAACAAAAAGGGATTTCTGTTCACTCAGTTTAGAACGTGCATCCCAGAGAAATTGTTCAATTGAGTTTGTTTTTGTATATGTAGATGCAGATTCGTAGAGCCCTGGAAATACTGAAATATTTGACTGTAGTTGCTCTACCTCATGATCATCGATTAATCCATCGGCAGACAACATATAAATTAAAGCTATACCAAATATTAAATGAGGTGTTAATCCTGAAAGTTGAAAGTCTACAGTTTTGTACTCTCCTAATATTTTTTTGTTTGTTTTTACTTTAAGAATAAGCAGATAAGGCTTCATCTGTTCATCTGTAAATCCAAACACTTCTTGAATGTTGAAAAAATAGTTAAGTTCTTCTTCAGCCGTATTGCCATCGATTAGCATCAGATCAAGAATATTCAAAAGGATACAGATTCTTTCTTTCGAATTTAGAAGAGTCGGGGCAATATTTAGAAAATCACTCAGTTTAATTTTTTGAGTGTATTTCAAAGCAGCATCGATAATTAATTTGTCGGCGCCAGTAATCGCTTGAAGGAGGCTAATTTCATCCTCTCTGATCACGCCGTCAGCTGCGACCATATAGAGGAGCGAAATAATCAATATAAGATAGGGACTTAACTGAGGTGGAACGTATACTTCTCTTGCTTTTTTCTTGTTATTAATTTTTTTTTGAAGTCTTTTGTCCCCCTTCGATAGTAAATTTTGTCTTTGATCTAGGGCGCTGCCCTTCGAGGATGTAGCGTTACTTCCTTGAGCCTGCGCTGCGTCCGCCCCCGAAACCTTTGAGGCTGGGGTTGAGTTAAATTCCTTAGGAATAACCTTGACTACGCTCATGAGAGTTGGTATTGCAAATGAACTGTATAAAAAATTAATTTGGAACGAAAATAGAAAGTTCTTGTGAAGCGATTCGCTCAAAGAAAAATTTTTTCCAAAGTCATAGTAGTAAGTTCGCAAAAAAACCTCCCACAGTTCCTATGAGAAGCTCATAGAAACCAAGGGACTCTCATATTTCTCAACGAAAAATCATGAAACCACACTAATACCCACGAAAACACATGATTTACATACTTTGCTAGGAGTGCAGTTCTATAAAATGTATGTTGTTAATACGCTCCATAGATTAATTAATCCGCGGATATGAATCGAATTTTTACAGTTCTCTTTTTTGTGATCCTCTTTAGTACTCAAAATGCATTTAGTCAAATTGAGGTGGTAAAGTCCTTTTACACAGATTCAAAATCATTGCTAGATATTGAAAAGATACAAAGCGTAGAGTTCAAAACGATCGATTCCGATATTTTGAAAGGCTTTTCTGATGATTCCGTGTGGGTTAAATTAGAAATATCTAGAAAGAACAGATCCCTTATCACTCCTTTCGATTGGGGTACATATCCACTGGTACTAAGGGTAGGATTGCTATCTCTTGATAGTATTGAAGTATTTGAAAAATATCAC
>Ga0164296_1002968_pt1 | contig 16392 bp, 16 predicted proteins | sample GEODES057metaG_FD_113533 | JGI IMG/M metagenome (GOLD analysis project Ga0164296, IMG submission 113533) | Dystrophic lake water microbial communities from Trout Bog Lake, Wisconsin, USA - GEODES057 metaG | ecosystem: Environmental > Aquatic > Freshwater > Lake | place: USA: Trout Bog Lake... | reverse complement strand
TATAATAGTTATACAGGCAATATTCAAGCACAGCCTGTAACTGCTTATTATGGATCGTTAACAAGTGGTACAGGCAATGTAAACATTGTCAATGGTACTACAACGGTTGTAGGATATGGAACTTCATTTACTACTCAACTGGGCAACACTTATGTTATTAGAGATTCTGCTAATACATATATTGGAAAAATTTCTAGTATTATTAGTGATACCTCAGCTATCCTTATTCGTCCTGCTGCTGCGGGTATTACCTCAAATGTAAATCCAACTAATTTTAAGTTTCAATCATATACACAGTCAGTAATTAATTTTGATCCAAATACATTTAGATTTACTGATAATCCAAATAAAGGAAATGGCACTATAACTGTCTACACTACTAATTCAGCAGTTATAGGTTCTAATACTATATTCACTAAACAGTTGGATGCAGGATATCAAATATTTGGAAATACATATGCTATAGATGGTAAATTTCAATCTTTATTAGGTGTAGTTAGATATGTGCAGAGTAATACTCTAGCACAATTTACCACAGTTAGTAATGCAAATATAAACAGCACATCATATACTTTCTATAATCCAGTAACAATTAATTCTCAAAATACAGTACCTATAAACAATAGTATTCACACCAGTTTGATAAATTGGAGTCGTAGTGGATTAATTCCTGGAGTAACTCAGGTAAAAAGTTATCATCCTCCAGTTCAAGATCCAGTTACAGGTATATTAGTAAATTTTCCTGCTACTGTACATACATCAGGCAGCAGAAGAAAACGAGTTATCCGTGCTAATCTAACACCGATCGATAGTTTAGTAAATTCTACAGGAACATATACAACCGGTAAAGTAAGTGATTTTGATTTCGAAAATGGAATTGTTGGAAGTAGTGTAAAAAGAGCCATCGAATCTATTCCTATCAATAGCTACATCAAAAAACTAGCTAGTGCTAACAACATAGCCGACAGTCAATATCTGTCTACATTAACTCAAAATATTAAAAGTAGTTCAGTATACGGGTCTGCTGCAATAGCTCCGCCGCCTGGATTATTAGTTAGTAGTCCGCCACCTGGATTTACACTTATTTCTAGTACAAGTGTAACACCCCCTCCATATTTTATGTATCAAGGTCCTGGTGCAAATGTAGTTTATATTGTTAATCAATCATTAATATCTAATCTATATCCAACTGTAGCAGATACTATATCTGTAGCAGGCGGGTTAGCGCCGCCGTCGAGAATCACTGATAAAAGAGAAGATGCAAATATCTATTATCAACTAACACAATCAACTGATACTCTGTCAGATGCTCAACGAGCAGATCTTGCTGCAAGGGCCAGTGCCCAATTTAGTCCAACTGACAGAAAAAAAGTTAGACTTACCGGAGTACCTGCTGCTATTCCAGGTGTATTAAATGTTGTATTGACTGATGAAAATCCTGCAAATAGAACATTTGCAAATGTATCTTATAGTACGGCTTATATACAATCTAACCCAACTTTTAATCCTCAATTACCTGTATCTCCACAAAATCTCCTTAAACCTATTGTAGATAATAAAGGTAATTCGGTATGATAACATTAAAAAAATTTAGGAAATTAACCTGTGTCTAGATCAACTCCATCTCCGCAAAATGTGCCTGTTATTGCCCAAGCATTCCAGTCAACAGGAATGAATCCAACACAGGTTGCAGGGGCAATAGGCAATGTTAAAGGCGAATCTTATTTTGATCCTACTGCAATTCTTAATGGTGATACAACACATGCAAGTCAAACCGCAGAATCTATAGGGGTTGATCCATATGGATCTTATGGATTAATGCAATGGAATAGTTCTAGATATGATGCACTGATAGCGTATTCAAATAAAGTTGGCGATACTAGTTATCTTCCCTCAAACGGAGGAAACGGCACTCCGTCATTGGCAACACAAGCTGGGTTCATAGCTAGTAAAGAAGATGGCACTGCTACTAGTACATATAACAATTATATTAATGATCCAAATTCGTCGATTTCTCCAACGGCAGCGTCCGACGTATTTGCTAAAAAAGTTGAAGGTACTGATTCTGGATATGATTTAAGAAGATCTGCTGCTGAACAGTATTCATCAACTGGCGCAGTACAAGGCGGCTCCGGCGGGTTGGCAATTCCGCCTGTTCTTGCATCACAAGGATATACTAAATCAGAAGTAGCGTCTGATGGTAATACAGTCTATACCAAACCAGATGGTAGTTATGTAGAAGTTGACCCAGGTACAGGTAACTATTATGCATATGGTAAAGATGTAACATTACCCGATGGCACTGTATCTGCTAATCCTATTGTAAATGGGCAACCGGTATATAATCCAGACGGTACAGCTACAACAAATCCAAATACTAATCAACCGTATACCGCAGATGAAGTTTCTCAGCTTGATGCAAATGGAAATTTGGGCAAAGTAACTCAAGATTCATTTACTTCTCCCCCTTCGGGTTCTAACGGGGATACAAGTTCAAATCCAAGTACAGGTGGGGGCGGTGGCGGCTTAGGAGGCGCAGGAGCGGCAGCTGCTGGGACATCAATCCCAGCAGCAGGTTGTTTAGGCGGCGCAATGGGCTTGTCTGGACTACTAGCAGGTACAGGTATTGGACAAGCATTGGGCGGTTTGGGACAAGCTGCTGTTATGGGTGCTGTTCAAGGTGTACTCAGTGGTGGCGGAATTCAAGGAGCATTATCTGGCGCATTAGGTGGACTAGGCGGTGCAGTTGGTAATGCTTTAGGTGCATCATTAGGTGGCGCAGCAGGTACGTTAGGAAGTACTTTAGGTGGTATTGCAGGGCAAGCAATTGGCGGATCATTAGGTATGATAGCTGCTGGAGCAAACCCAGTACAGGCATTGAGTTCCAGTGCATTTAATGCATTTATGTCAACAGGAGCAAACTTAATTCCAGGATTAAGTGGAGTTATGCCAGCTGGACTGGCACAAGCTGTAGTAGGCGGATTTGCAGGTGTATTAGGAGCTACTGCTGCTGGATATCCGTTAAGTGCGGCTGCAAGATTTGGTCTCGCAGGCGGACTTGGTGGGATGATTGCCACTGTTTCTAACAATATGACTGGTAACTTATCACTATCTGTAGGCATAGGTGCCGTAGCAACAGGTGCATTAAACGGAACATTGAATTTAACTGGCCAGCGAGCAGTAAATGGCAGCATTGATTTAGGTAGATATGCTACTCTAATTCAGATAGCAGCTGGTACTGCTGCTGGCAATAGAGTAATGGTTGGTGCAGTGAGCGAAGCAATGGCTTTACAATTTGGCAATGGCGTAGGCGGGCAAGGATCAGCAACTCGTAATATGCAAGATGCGATGACATTTAGTGTCACTACATTAGGACAGAATGTCAGTGCTATATCAACCGACATGATTGCAATGGGCAAGTGGGATGCAACTAATATGATGCGCTTTATGCAGCCCGGCAACATTATTGCTCAATTATTAAATTTTGGAATAGGCGATATTATCGGCTTAACTGATATTATGTTAGCTAATCAGGTTCCTGTTGCAGGCATTGATAATCCAATTTATGATAGAGTTTCATTGGCTATGTTAACTGCAATTACAGATCCTGCTGCTATTAGTGTTGTACAAACTGCATTTAATATGACAACACAAATTGCTAATCTAGGCGAGATATGTTTATTACAGAAAATGATGCCTACTAGCTATAAAGGTATGCCTGTTAATAACTTTAGAGAAATGGGCGTTCATCTAGCAGTCATGGGTGTTAGCCAAGCAGCTACGGTTTATGATATTGGCGTTGCATTTAGCCAAGTTGAAACTGCAACTGATCTAAACAATATAAGCCAATTGGCCCAACCTTTACCTGCTGCAATAGGAGCTAGCCTACTACAGACGTATGGGTATGGCGGCGGCAGCTTAGGCGAACAAACTATGGCTGACATGATTGGTACCCCTGCAGGATATGTTCATGCAGATACTGCCCCAGTTATTGCTGCTTCTATTAAGTATATCCAAAATCATTCAGCAGCATCAACATTAGTGACTCTAATTACTTTGTTAAACAACTTAGCTAGTGGACAGTATACTGATCTAGGAACAGTAGCTGATAGCACAGTAAGCCCACCGGTGCCGGGAGATAGTCCAAGTATCACTGTGCCATTCCCAAGTGGAAGTCAAATTTTCTATACGTTAGATGATGCTGTGTTGGCATTTATTCCATTGATCGAAGCAGAACAGCAGAAGTTGTTGAATACGACAGATCCTATTTTGTTAGATATGATTAATAAGCTTAATTTAGCTTGGAGTGCAAGTTGTGCTCAGCTAGTAAGAGAAAACAATAACTTATTAATGCATCAAATTGATATTTTCAATTTACCACCATCTACTCCAATGACTGGAATGGCCTTTGCACAATCATTAGATTATCTAGGCACACAAACAGGATATGGACAGCCTGCTGATTACGTCGAACGAGTATGTACTAATGACGTTTACGGTGATGCAATCAAATATACTATGCGTCAAGCTAGAAATGCACAGGCATTAGCGAACTTAGGTATTAATGTAGAAAAATATAAGTTACCTCAAAGCCAATATTATAGAGAGCCTGAGAATTTCTATCAAGCTTTATATACTGGTAATTTACCTTCTACTCCACAGTTTCAAAAGACAATCGTATATCCTCGTACCCCAACTGACACTTATATTGTTAACAGAGATCAAACCCTAATGGCCATGGGCTATTCAGAAATTCCATTGTTAAACAATCAAAAGGATGAGATCTACACTGACAGCTTATGGATGAATACAAATCCAACAACTTTGGAAAATATTGGCCAAAGTATAGTAAAGAATGTTGTTACTAATAATATCGTAGTAAATTTTCCAGATTTGTTAATTAAAGACAATAAAGGAAATCCTATTAAGTTTGGTGAGATTAAACCAAATGGTCTGTTATTAACTAACAATGATATATTTGTGACCACAATGTTGCAGTTAGTAAACAGGGCATTGTACGGCGGCATTGTTACGACAAAATATAATAATCCTTTCAATACCGATCAAATGGTATATGGAGTATTAGAGTTATTAGCACAAGTAAATGGATCTAATATTACCGGGTTAACAAACACAGTAACTGGCGGAATAGCAGCTAATTTACTTGATATAATACAACAGATATTTGCCCAAGGGGCAATCGGCGCAATTCCTGGATTTAATGTCAATAATTTTGCGCCAGGACAAGGTAGCAGAAGCATGTTTGATACTGCAATGGATCGTAATGATCAAACAGTATTTGGTAATAAAGGATTTGGCGGTTCAGGTCCTGCTTCAATACCTAAATAATTTGACATTCTATGTTTAACCTGTTATAAATAACATACTGTTGTTGATAGCAATGGAATATGGCGGCAAGACGGGAGTGCGAATCTCCCCGCCTCCACCATAAGCACTAACGCATTAGCTGCACCAGAAATGCCGTATGCAGGGGAATGTAAGTCGAGTAGTGCTTATGATGGGGGCGAAATAGGTTTCGATTGGTGCTGTAAAGATTGAAGTAGATAGTCGGGAAGGAACGACCGCTATCAAATTGATAGATCTGTCCAAACTCTATAAATGCAGCGAAAGCAGCAAATGACAACACTCCTTTTGAAGCAATGAAAATTGCCGCTTAAGGTTTAAAGTCTGCGGTCCGGGGAGAACCGTATTATCCAATCTCCCCACTCTCATTTGGATAAGTCCAGTATCTACTACCATCCTCTCTTCTGGCAAGTTTCCTACCTTTTACTTTAGCTGATAGTTTAGCAGCACTCTTTCTGCCGTTTTCTGCTGATGCTGAGTTTGGTAAACCTTTGTTCCATGCTGTTTGATTTTTCTTAAATCCTGGCACAGCAGTACCGTTGTTCCATGCAATCTTGCCAGCACACGATAATGAGCAAGTTTTACGATCATTGATAGATGTGAATTCGCATTTACACGCTTTGCATATAAATGAACGCAGTTGTTTCGATACTTTTAATCCTTTGTTTCGCATTGGCGTTTTTCTTATTTTTGATTTCTTTAGTGTTTGTATCTTTGGTTTGTCTACTATGAAACATAATAACCCTTGTTTACGCAATCTCATTTCTTCTTTGTCATATCCTTTATTCCATGCTGAATGCGATTTCCCCTTGTTCGCTGCCCCGTTACCGCCCGATGATGTTTTCTTTACATTATAATAGCGACAAGAACCCTTTTGAACATTTTCGGATATCATTAATTCTGAATCTTTTATCTTATCTAACCATTTCTGTTCTAATATTCTTAAGTCTTTAGTAGTACCAATAGTATATTCTAGTACTTTAAAACGAAATGTAGTTGGTCTTATATTGTATGCTCTTTTCATAGGTTTATTCGAACAGATATAAGCATCATCTACTTTTCCATAATGCCCGCCTATATAAAAAAATTTTGATTTAGTATCATACCAGATATAAACATATCCTGTGTATTCAGAAGAATAAATATTATTCATGCTGTTGCTCCTTCTAGCGATAGAGTCGATAGATGCTCGTAACATCGTGATCGACATTTTATTTAGTATTTGACAAATAGAATCAAGATAAGTAGTATAGTATAAACTAATTTGAGGAGATCGCTAGGGCGTGGCAACCCTAGTTAAAACGGAGAGTGTATTGAATATTATAACAACGATGGCAGTTACAGCAACTATTGCTTTGGCAAGTTGTGCAACTGCAGAAGGAAAAATAGTAGTAAATGCAACTACTCAAGATCATAAGTGTTTAGCAGAAGCTATCTACTATGAATCAGGCTCGGAGCCGCGAGCAGGTAAAATCGCTGTAGGCAATGTAATTGTAAATCGTGCCCGCAGTGGAATGTATCCATCAACAATCTGTAAAGTAATAACACATATTGATTCCAAAAAATGTCAATTTGGATGGGCTTGCCATGCACATAAAGAACCGCGTGGTAAACGATGGAATACTAGTCAAGAAATTGCCACCCTAATACTGTCAGGGGAAACATCTGATCTAAGTCATGGCGCACTTAGTTTCCATAACATTAAACATAAATTTCATAATAAAAAGACAGTAGAAAGAACTGCTATTATTGGTCATCACGTATTTTGGCGACCTAAGCAGTTAAAAGCGGACAACCGCCAAGGAGAACTAAAATGAGAACATCACTTATCGCAGTTGCAGCAGTATTAGTTGGCACATTTGTCACTACTGTACCAGTACTAGCGAAGCCTAAAGAAGAAAAAATTACTATTAAGAAGTTTGGTAAAACATGGCATGTATCTAGTGCCACAGCCGTTGCTCGTTGCAATGCCAGTACAACAGACCCCAAGCGTAAGAGTTGGGGGCTTTACTGTGAATATGTTCCTGAATCTATTGCTAATAAGCAGCAATGTCAGTTTCTATTTTGGAAAACAGATTGTGCTACAACAACAGAATCTAAATTCGTAAAAGATGAAGATGGCATTCCAGGTAATCTTCCTGGATTAGGTAACAGAAAGTCTGGATTTTGGGAATCAAATAATACTGGACTTTTAGCTAAAGCTGAAAGCATGATTGGTTTGGATTCTCACAAGGACAGACAAATGCTTAAAAAGAAGTTAAGTGAAGCCAATGGACAGGCAGTTGATCCAGCTCGTATCCCATGGTGTGCTGCTTGGGCAAATATGGTATTGTCAGAAGCAGGAATGGAAACGACTGGTAGTCTAATGGCCCGTAGTTTTCTATCATGGGGTAAGGCAACAAAGATTCCTAATATTGGCGATGTTGTTGTAATGCGTCGTGGTCGTAATCGTAACATGGGACACGTTGGATTTTTCTATGCCTTCGTCGATGTTAATGGTGCTAAAATGGTTGCTGTGTTAGGTGGCAATCAGGGTAAAGAAGTTCGAATCAGCTATTATCCAATTAGCAAAGTAATTGCTTATAGAACAGCGGCATAATAATGATCTTAGACCTTATTGCTTTATTAACGGCTGTTAGCATCAGTGGTGTAGCAGCATACTACTCAATCGTAGGACTTGCTGCTATTTTTAGCGGTGTGTTTATTCCTATTATCATAATGGGCGGCGTGTTAGAATTTGGTAAAATTGTTACCACAGTTTGGCTACATGTTAATTGGCATAAAGTTGGATGGCCTATCAGATGGTATCTCAGCATTGCAGTAGTTGTATTAATGTTTGTTACCAGCATGGGAATTTTTGGGTTCCTTAGTCGTGCTCATATTGATGCAACTAGCAGTGTTGGGGATAATCAACTTATAATCGAACAACTAGATCAGCAGATTACAGTTGAACGCCAACGTATCACTGATAGTCAACGTGTAATTGCACAAATGGATGCTGCAATTAACAACATCCTAAATCAAAGCACTAATGCAAAAACCATTGAAAATCAACGCGGTGGGCAGATTGCTACACAAGCAAATACGCTTAGAAATCAACAGAGAAAAGAACGAGAAGCACTAAACAAAACAGTTGACGACACAAACAAGCGTATTGCTGATATTAATAATCAAAAATTAAAGCTGCAACAATCTCAAGCTAAGACTGAAGCTGAAGTTGGTCCCATTAAATACATTGCACAATTAATTTACGGCGATAACATTAATAAGGATCTACTAGAACGAGCAGTAAGATGGGTTATTATTATTATTGTTGCAGTATTTGATCCACTTGCAGTTTGTTTAATACTTGCTGTAACTATGTCATTGAGTGTTAAAAAGGAACAAGAAGATGCCCAAACAATTAGACCCCAAGACATTACAGAAGATAGCCAACGACCAGAAAGCACAACAACAAGCAGAATTAGTGCAACAGACCAGAACGGATCTCAGCAATCACCAAGCGATGAACAGCACAACGTACCCGTTGAACAGCCTCCCGCCATTCAATACATCGACCGAGAAGTAATTGTCGAAGTTGAGAAGATTGTCGAAGTTGAGAAGATTGTAGAACTTATTAAGGAAGTTCCTGTTGAAGATCACAGTCGAATGGCAGAGTTAGCTAAAGAAATTGACAATCTATTAGGTGAGTTAAAGAATAAAGAACATACAATTGGCAAGCTTAAAGCTGAAATTGTTGTACTTGAGAATCCAATTGAATTTGTTATTAATGCAGCAATGATTGGCGATACATTTCCAGAAGAAAAATCATTGGGACAGTTGTTTTGTTTAACTGAACGTGGCGGAATTAAAGTATTCAAATGGAACGATGAGAAGTGGATCCCTGTAAACAAAGAGCAAAATGATTCATACCTATTAGATGATCCTGTTAAAGATGGTATTATAACTATGTTAGCAACAGGCGAGCTTTCATGGGAATTATTAACTCTTAACGAACAAGAAGCTATTGAACCATTGCTTAAGGACAACTTTAAACTTGCTGGAAGATAAAAAAGTAATAACAGAGCCTGATCTCGATTATTCTAGATCATTTAAAATTCTTCTTGTGGATTTTGAATGGGAAGAGATTACTGCCATCACAGAAGCAATTAAAAAACTACCTGGTCCTGTCAGTTTATTTCTTTATGGAAGTAACGATAAGAACCCTGCGTGGTGTATAGCACAGTCTAAAAATTGTCAAAGTGTATTATTAAACATGGTAAACTTTGGACAGTGTGAAAGATTAAAAGGGTTCTTATTAGGAGAACCAAATGTATTCACATATGGATATCATGATTTAGATGAACTATTTCATAGAAAAGTTATTGACTCATTAAGCTGGCTTGCTAATTCTTATCAGAATTTTCATAAGCAGCACGACGAGAATCAGTCCAAGTAACACCTTTTTTAGATAATGATATTTTTAACTTTGTTTCTTCGGACATTTTTCTACCCTTCAATGATTTTGCAGATGCTCTTCTTTTTTCACTCCAGGGTTTTTCTTTCCTACTCTCAGAAATTTTTAATAATGTTTCAGGTAACCTTGTTCTGCCTTTCAATGAATTTGCAATTTTTTCTCTTGTTTCAACAGAAACTTTCCTATTCTTTCCTGCTTTACTTAATTTTTTTCTTGTCTCTTCACTAACAGGATTACGAGTCATATTAGTATTCCCGTCGCCTCCGTCAGTTCGATTAAGTAAGATACCTGTTCCTAAATCCTTGCGTCCCCACCATTTAATTAGTCGTCTTTCAATCGCTAACGCACCAACTTCAGTGAGATTCGATTCTAATATTATAATTTTAGATTTGTCCTTAGGGACAGATACCGCATGGTTTTGCTGCGTCCATGCTCTATAATCTTTGCCCTTACCTATATAGTAAGGTGTTAAATTAGATTTTCTAATATATGCATATACATAATATTTTAACTCAGGATGAGTTGTGTTATAAGTATTCATGCTGTTGCTCCCTTTAGCAATAGAGTAGTTGGATGTTTCCAGCATCGCGAACTACAAACATATTTATCATATTGACAATTAAAAATAAATTAGTTACAATATGAACAGTGGCATAGAATCAATGAGGTGAAGAATGTCAACGTGGAAGCTTAGTACTGCTGAAAAGAAATCTTGTACACAAATTGAATATTTTAAGAAAGGCGAATTAGTTGCTCAACGAGAAATTGGCTGGCGTTGGTGCTGGGCTCGATATAGTGAAAAGCCAGATCTTAGCAATTACAATCCTGAAAAAGATCAAATTGAACTTTATTCGCTAGGCGACATTGATGATATGGAGCAGGATGATGGCTGTTGGGAATCATGGTCATGGCCTGAAGACGTAGATGCTGAAGAAGCTGAACGTCTCGAAAGCATCTACGAAGAAGAATATGATGAAGGACTCGAGAATGAAGGCTGGGTACTAGATGATACCGAGTATTGGATCAGCGGCAAGCTTGATCTCGAACAGGAAATTAAGTGGTATATTAATGGGGCTGAACCACTTGTAGTTGTCGATCAGTGGACACAAGATGATCTAACGGTTGAACATCGTGTTACCTATCCATTAACACAAGCTGAATTTGGTACTATACCAGATCTTTCAGGATATGATCCTGAAGATCAAATGGATATTACATCTTTAAACATCCCAGTTCTCAATTTTCGAAATGGGGTACCAATTGACGATGTTTGGGAATTTCCTGAGGATATGCCTAAGAAAGAACAGAATTGGTTTAAGAAGCATTCATGGGCGAAGTGGGCTAAAGCAGGCTGGACTACTCAGAATATTCAAGTATGGGTCACAGGCGAGCTAACTATTACAAAGGATGAGGAAGAATAATGAGTTTTGAATACGAAGATATTAGGCAGAAGGGTACACTTGTTGAAGTACATAATAATGATATCAACAAGGCCATGCGTAAGCTAAAGAAGGTAGTACAAGCAGAAGGCATTTTCCAGACATTACGTGAGCGTGAGCGTTTTGAGAAGCCATCAGTGAAGCGTAAGAAGGAAATGGCCCGTGCTGTTAAGCGTTGGCAAAAGAAGATTCGTGATTATCGTGAATTAGGTAAAACTAATCAGGTTCGGTAAAAAAATTAAAAATTTTTAGTATAAACACTTGATTTTTTGTTCTAAAATGCTATATAGTATTGTAGCAGTGCTAAATGATTAGGCTGCTACATATATCTTGCTTTTAAAGGAGATAAATTATGAACGCAAGAACTTTTGATCTAACTCCCTTTCACCGTGCAACTATTGGTTTCGAACAGCTTTTTAATGAGTTGGATCGATCCTTTGCAAACTCAGTGAACCAGGGTTACCCTCCCTACAACATCATTAAGAGTGATGAAGATCATTATAATATTGAGTTAGCAGTTGCCGGATTCAGTATGGATGAACTATCAATTACACTTGACAAGGATCAATTGATTATTGAAGGTCATCCAACCTTTAAGGAATTTTCAGATGAAGAGCATGTTGAGTGGAAGAATGGAGAAGATCCAAGACATTTCCTACACAAGGGAATAGCTAATCGCACCTTCATTCGCACATTCAAGATTGCTGAACATATGGAAGTGACAGGTGCTGATCTAGAATTAGGCATTCTAAAGATTACTTTGGAACGTAATGTTCCTGAGGAACTACAACCTAAGAAGATTGCTATTACATATAAATCCTAATATAATACAACACATGGTGGGTATTCTGCCCACCATGTTAAATACATTGAGATGGGTAAAATGTCATCAGATTTTGAAACAAAGAAAAAAGTAGCGATTAGATTGGATATTGCTCCACCTTCGCAATTTAAAGTTATATTCATTAATGATAATGTTACTACTGTAGACTTTGTTTGTACTGCATTAATGACATTCTTTGGATATAATCAAGAAGGTGCGGCAGCACTTACAGTTCGTATTCATGATGAAGGAATGGCAATTGTGGCGATAATGCCATATGAACTAGCTGAGCAAAAAGCATTAGAAGTTACTGCAATTGCTCGCAGTAATGGGTTCCCTCTTAATATTAAAATTGAACCTAACCATTAATTTCAATCATTTTAGGAAAATAAAATAGGTTGTGTGGACTGTCATCTTGCCTGCCTCTAGGATGACAGACAAACCTAACATTATTTAGAGTTTGATCAAAATCATTGTGTACATGACCAAAACACCATGTTTTTATTTTCCTATTTTTATCAAACTCTAATACTCTAGGAAGAAAACTACTGCCACATCTGCTATAATGCACTGGATGTTGTTCTATTAGAGTATCCATAAAACAATTATATGGTGCTGTATGTGTTAATATTACTATTTCTCTGACATTTGAATCATGTGTTAATTTATCCACTATTTCACACATTACATTAGCATCTTCTTTTGCAGTATGATACACTTCATGCATGAATGGCTCACTGAATATATTATTATTTGCCAAATATGAATAAGCTTCTTCCTTACTGATTTCTGGTTCCATAAAATCATATGTCCACCAACCATTAGCTCCTACAAAAGCAACATTGTCTATTATTATTGCACTTCTGTTCAGATATTGTATATTTTGGTACTTACTAAATCGGTGACGTAATTTTGCATTATGTTCTTGAAGATTGCACTGATTGTTATGTTCATGATTGCCATCAACGAATATTACATATTTGTAATGCTTGCTAATATCGATCACAGTGCGATAGGTATCTTCAATATCAAAATTAACATCACCTAACACCACTGCTATCAAACTAGTACCAATACCTTCCCAATTGATTTTTGCATCTATAGGCCAAAAATTATTATGCAAATCGGAAACAAGATCAAATTTCATTTTCTATTGACATCACTTATCTTTTACTATATAGTTATAGAATGCGAATTATATTTGATGAAAAATTGGTGCCAGAACTACAAACACGCTATATCGTATTGGAATTAGATACGGTTATGCAACCTGCTATGGAAAAACCATTGACGCTTTACGCATTAATTGAAGATTTGGACATTAACATTTTGACTAATTTAGTTGATCTGTCAGTACAACATGCTCAATTGATTAAAGATTATAAAGATGGAAATTGGGACGCTGCTGAAATTAATGCAAATGCATTGATGGGTTCTTGGCGAAATTCAATTGACGAGTTTTATGAACTTGTTATCCAAACTTGTAAAGAATATAGAAGTACTAATACCACATGGAATGGTATTAGATACACTACACCCTCTGAGGAATAAAAATGCGTCGCCATTACATTGAAGAATCTGAACTAGTTAATCGTCTTCGCACTCGTTTTGATATCATAAAGCCATATGCTCTACCATGTGGCGAATGGGATATTTGGCATGAAACAACCAAAAAGGAAAAGCCTGTTGCTTACTTCATCACAGAAACTCTGCCAGAATTTTTAGATAAGATTTTAGATAAGATCCCAACTCCCATTGATGATATTCGTTACTATTGTCGTAACCGTTTTTATCGCAAGAGTCATGTGCTGCCCTGTTACTTTAAGCCAGGTGAATATCATGATCTTGATGAGCGTTTGCTACATGGTGTTATGAACTCACTAGTTGACTTTGTCGAGGTTGAAAAGGCTTATAAGAGTCGTTGGTGTAATATCGACGAAAGTAAAAAGTCCAAATGGAAAAATGGACGTTGCCCAGAACTTGGCCTTGAATATCTTGCGTGGGAAATGTCGTTAGATGAACCCTCATTGGATATAACAGAGCGAGCTGATAGCCAAGCAGCAACAGCACGAGAGATCAACGCAATTTATGATTGGTGGAAAGTTACTCGTCCTGCACGCCCAGATCCATATGATGCAAGCGGTTGGAGTGAATACTGCGAAAAGAGCGAAGAACAAGGGTACAAGATTTTTAATAATAAGGAAAAAAATCCTGAACTAGCAGAACTTTCTACTGTAACACATAAGAAGTTGCGTGAGATTGAAGCAGCATACGATGCTGAAGATGAAGCTATGCTTATTCGTATTATTAAGATTCGTCGTTCACTTTGGGCCTAATATGAAAAATATTCTTGTTGTTTTTTTTGCATTAGCTCTTAGCGGCTGTGGCATTGTTTATGATCATGTTGATCCACGTCGTGGACTTGCGCCGCAAACGCCTGCATTACTTACTGCAAGCGAAAATATTGGTGCAACATCAACTAGCCCTGTATTAATTAGAATTTTTAAACAATCAAATGAACTTGAACTATGGCGTAAGACATCTAAAGGTGATTACGCTCTCGTTAATATCTTTACAGTATGTACATATAGTGGCGAGCTTGGCCCAAAACATCGAAGTGGTGATCGACAAGCTCCTGAGGGTTTTTATAGTATTAGTGCTAATCAATTAAATTATCACAGTATTCGCTTTCTAAGTTTGAATACAGGTTACCCAAATAACTATGATCGTGTTCATAAGTCAGCTGGTTCATCTCTTATGATTCACGGAGGATGTGACAGTGCAGGCTGCTACGCAATTCAAGATGCTCCCATGCAAGATTTGTTTGCTGCTGTCAGAGATGCACTTAAAGCAGGACAAAAGTCAGTACAATTACAGATTTATCCATTTCGAATGAGTGGAATTAGTATGTTGCTTAATCAAGATAGCAAGTATATTGATTTTTGGAATCAACTTAAAGTAGGTTATGACAAGTTTAATCTAACACATCATGATTTAGATGTTGAAGTACAACATGGAAGATACGTGATTAATTAAATGTTCTATGTTGAAAATACTTGCAATTTTAATTCCGACGAGATAAAGTTTCTTCAATATGTATTAAGTGGAGAGTTTTCATGGTTTTATCAAAGAGAGAAAAACCATGACGACACTGCTTTTTATTTTCTTGTGCATACACTAATGCATAGAAATACAGATGGAGAACCGGTTACTGGAAATATTAATTCACCATATTATGACATTTGTATTAATATTTTTAAAAAATTCTGCAAAGAAAATAATGTAGAAGTTAATACAATTTTCAGAGCTGCTCTTAATAGTACGATGCATAGCCCATTAGAAATGACCAGAATTCATACTGATCATAAATTTGAACATAAAAATTTTGTGCTGTATATCAATGAATTTGAAAATGGACAAACATGTATATTTGATAATGATTATAATCTGATCAAACAAGTTGAGCCACAATTACATAAAGCTATCGTATTCTCAGGTGAGCCACATGCTCACAAATACTGCTTATATAATGAGCGTAGAATTATTTTGGTGATAACTTTTAATTAAGTTTTCGATAAATATTTTACAATGATAGTTCAAAGAGAGTCTGAAACACAATACTGGCAATTAATCAAACACATTGGTATGTATAATGACCGATGGGAAGAAAGCGTTGACACAAAAGCTAGTATTATATTAGAGCTGGTATCTACTTTAGATGTCAACTCAACATCAATTTTGTTCACAACATTTAACCCAATTGCGTTAACATTAGCTAAAAATTATTCAGTCACTATTCATTGTGACCCTGCACTTGCAAAAATATTTGATTTCTCTAATGTAACTAAAGTTGTTGAATCATTAGATAATATTAATTCCAAATACAACATTGTTATAGCATTAGATGAATACTTTACCTATGCTGATTCTGAGATAATTCAAAGAGAATTATTAGATAACTTAGCTAAAGTTACCGACAGATGGTTAATTACCACACTGCAAGACTATAAGAACTTTGCACCTCATAAGAAAAACCAAATTGATTCTACTAGTATCAATGGTAATAATAACTACATTATGCTAGAAAATAGCATTGCTGACAAAACAGACAAGCAGTTATGGAATCACTATTGGTATTGTATAAAAGATCATCGAGATCTTTTAACCATTGGACCAAATAAACGTCGTACTATGTACTTCAAACAGTTGGCCAAATACAGCAGCGATGCTGGCAGTAAACAATATGTCATTCAGAAAAACTTGCTCTATAAAGGTTTTTTCAGTAAAATGTTTGAACATATTATTACTGT
>Ga0164296_1002967_pt1 | contig 16393 bp, 18 predicted proteins | sample GEODES057metaG_FD_113533 | JGI IMG/M metagenome (GOLD analysis project Ga0164296, IMG submission 113533) | Dystrophic lake water microbial communities from Trout Bog Lake, Wisconsin, USA - GEODES057 metaG | ecosystem: Environmental > Aquatic > Freshwater > Lake | place: USA: Trout Bog Lake... | reverse complement strand
ACCTCCGCCACCTCCGCCGCCGGAAACCCCACCGCAACTTACGTACCAGCCACAACCTTCATTTTTTACGGACGAGACTGGAACGGCCCTCACCCCAGAGCAGATGGCGGAACAAGAGCGCGTCCGGGCGGATATGCCGTCAAAGGAAATAATAGCTGCGGCGGGAACTCGGCAAAAGCAGGATGCTTTGGCGGCCTTAGCGGGAGGTCCTGAGCCGTTCATACCTGAAAATATGGATATATTAGCGGCCCAGCAGCGGGGGTGGCTTGCACCAGAATTTGAACCTGAAAAATACGTAGCCGCCCCGCCGGTAGAATCTACTGCTCCTGAACCTGCTCCTGAGCCGCAAATTATAACACATGACCTTCTTGATAATCTTGGGGTTTCCCCGCAGGCGCTTATCCGCAAGAGGGTTGTGGATAAAGACTTTAACGACCCAGCGGTTCAACAACAGTTTGTGGATTTTGCGAACAACCAGAAAGTTGGTCAGGAAGCACGGCTAAATGTAGCCAGAATGTTGGAAGGTACTCCCGATGAACAGATGGAATTGTTCCAGCCTAGAAGGAAAGCTGGGGATGTTGGAGCTGAAGGAAGTGAGTCTAGCGTTCCTCCTATTGTCCGGGAAACTTCCCCCGGACCAGTTACCCCCGAAGTTGCAGGAACTGAACCCGGAGGAATGGAACGTACTGATGTTCCTGCTGAACCGATTGGAGCAGGAGAAGGCGAACAACTCGCTGCACTAGAGCCTGCTGCGCCCCCGGAAATCAAAACCGAACCGGTGTCCACACCGGAAATAACTACTGCTGCGCCCAAGGAAGAAGCTGCTGCGCCCCCGGAAATCAAAACCGAACCGGTGTCCACACCGGAAATAACTACTGCTGCGCCCACCTACGACGACGTGTCTGCTGCCGCAGATACTGCGCGCCAAAATAATTTGCTTTCTCAGGTGGACCGGGATCGTGTCAGCAATCTTATTACTAATAAATCTCTGTCTCCTGACGAACTTATGAATCGTCTGAATGGCGTTGTCGAAAAGAACAAGCAGGGGCAGGCCGCGCCGACCCCCGAAGACGCGATAACTGCCGCTGCGGAAGAACTATACAAACCCGATATTGAAGAGAGGGCGGCGGAAGCCGCTCAGGCCGTACAGGCGCGGTGGCAAAACGAGGATGTGCGCTATCGCGCCGCACCGGAAGGAACACCTGTTGGCCGTCCTGCGTCGGAAGTCTCGGACCATATTGATGATATCACCAAGGGCTGGAACTCAGACCTTGATGTTAAAGTTGTGCAGGGCGTAGACGACCTACCCCCGCGTCTGGCGGAAGTTGTAAAGCAGCAAGGCGCGGATAAGTCACCGGGGCTCACACTACGCGACGGCAATACTGTGTATATGATTGCTGATAATCTCGGGGATAACGCTGACGTTGCCGCAACGCTCTACCATGAGGCTTTGGGTCATGCGGGCTTTATGCGTACTTTTGGTAACAAGCTGGATTCCGTTCTTCAGGGAATTTATAAATCGAACGAAAAATACCGGGCTGCTACCGAAGCGTGGCGCGCTAATAACCCCGGTGCCTACGAAGGCGCGGCCAACCCGCATCTCAGAGCATTGGAAGAAGTTATCGCGCATGAGGCTGAAGCGGGCAGGATATCAGCCCCAGTCTGGGATCGTGTTGTTAGTGCGGTAAAAGATTTTGGCCGTAAGCTCGGGTTCAAACTGGATTACAGCAATAGAGAAGTTCAGGCAATTCTGGCTCGTGCGCACGACAATATTATTGGCGGCGGTAAAAACGCTAAGGCTACAACTTCAGAAGGACCTGCATTTGCTAGGCGTCAGGCGGCTATCGTTAAGGCAAATAAAATAAACAGGGACGCCGAAGAAACCACAAATAAAGTCAAAACCGCCACGACAAATAGAGAAACCAACGTATCCGCTGGCAAGCTCATGTCAGAGGTGCGTAACGTAGAAGATGCCCATAGGCTGTTTAAAGCGGGGCTCAATGCATGGTCTACTAATGCTCGCGAGCTATTTCTGAAACTCTTTATGAACAAGGACATCTACCGCGCGGGTGTTACTGACGCTTATTATTTAGGTAAACAGAGGGCTATCGAAGAATCCAGAGCATTAGTTGCTTCTGGCAAGCCGGGACTGACCGCCGCCCAGATAGAGAAGAGGGCGCAGGATAACGTTACTAGTCTTGGGGGTATTAAAGAAGCCGACGCCTTACACGACAAGCTGAATGCCCAGCGGGCTAAATACATTAAAGAGGTAGACGCTATCAAGGATAACTGGTCCAAGACCATACGTAAAAACAAGGCGGATGATGCGGGTATTGCAGACCTTATACCGACCTCGACGTTGAACCGATTCAATCCCAGCAAACACGCTAGCCTCGCGGACGCTATTCGCAACGACAAAATACTAAACGGGGACAAGGTCACACCTGCGCTTACCGGCAAAGAAGCCGTGGCGCGGCAGAATCAAATCAAGCAGACATGGGACATGCACGACGCCCTGTCGCCAGAAGGCAAGAAAATATACAAGTCTGTAATGGACCGGTATGAGCAGACATTTAACCGGTATTATGACCTGCTCGCAAAGACCGTTAAGGAGTCCGGCTTAAACGACACCGACAAAGCGGAAGCGTTAAAGAACGTAGATAAAATGTTCTCTGAGGCGCGCAGAATATCCGTGTACGCCCCGCTGTCGCGCTTTGGTGAGTATTGGTTTCGCGTAGGCACCGGGGCTAATTCCGAAGTGCAGTCGTTCGATAGCCAAACCGCGCGTAACGTAGCACTGGCCAAGCGCGAAGAAGAACTGAAAGCTGCAAAGGATACCCGCCCTATAGATCAAGGCAACAGCATGTCCGAGCTACGTTCTAGTGCCGTGCGCAACGATGACTTGCTCAAGAACATATTTGACACGCTGAATAAAAACACTGACGTGAACTCTGACGCGCTTAAAGATCAGATTTTTCAGATGTATCTGTCTACGCTTCCGGGCAAAAATATCCAGAAGAGCTTTATTCACCGTGCGGAACGCGCTGGTTTTAGCGGGGATTCCTTCCGGGCGTTCGTAGCGCACGAGTACAGCGCGGCTAACCAGCTTTCAAGGCTGGAGTATGCGGGGAAGGTACGTAAAGAACTAGACGGGGCTGCGGCGGCGCTTAAAGGCAACCCCGACAAAATTCGGCTTCTGCAATATGTGAATGCAACCAAACGTAATTTGGAGCGGGAGCTAAGTGCTCCTCCGCAAAACGTCTTGGACCGCATGGCGACTTTGGGCAGCAAGGCGTCTTTTATTATGCTGGTATCCCCGCCACATGTGGCGCTTATGCATGCCTTGCAGATGCCGGTTCTTGGGCTCCCGTCTATGGTTGCTAAGTTTGGTGCGGCGAAAACGTTTAAGACTATGGGCAGGTATATGAACCTGTTTAATAGTATGGGCATACCGACAAAAGATGTTGACGGTAACGTGTTCTATAGGTACGGCCAGCCGTCTGTTCGTGATTCTAAGTACATAACGAACCACCCAGACGCAGCGTATAAGCAGAAGCTTATAGACGGTTTTAACTGGGGTGCCGATAACGGCACGTTTAGTAGAACACAAGGTTCAGACTTATCGGCGCGCGCTAGCACGGCTACTTCAGAATATGAAGGCCCGATAAGCCGGGGCGGACGGGCGGCATATAACTTCATAACGGGTTCGTTGCACCATGTGGAGCGTATGACGCGGGAAATTACCTTTATGTCCGCGTACGAAATGGAATTGGCAAAGGGTACTCCGTGGGAGAAAGCCGCTGAAAAAGCGCGTAGCATGACCGATGAAATTCTGTTCGACTGGTCAAACGTTAATAAGCCTTGGGTGATGAAAGCCAACCCAGTTACGCGTATCGCCACGCAGTTTATGAGCTGGCCAATTCAGATTACTTCGTTCTTGGGGCGCAATGGGGTTAATATGCTCCGGTCTCTTCCTGCTGAAGACCGTAAAGAAGCTGCTATAAAGTTCTTTGGTACTCTCGGCATGATGGCAATGTTTGGCGGCGCATCCGGTATGCCGGGGTCTAGTGCCATACTTGGCTTCGCAGACGGCATTAGGCATATGCTTCCGCAGGAAGATAGCGATGACCCGGAAAACCCGTTAGCCACTCGGGACCTTAAGTTGTGGTTCCACGATGTATTCCTGCCCAAATATTTTGGGCGCGATAGTAGTCTGGCTAATAGCCTAGGTCTTACAAACGAACAAGCAGATACACTGGAACTAATGGCGGATCGTGGTCCAGTGTCTGCGCTTACTGGTATTGACGTAGGCCCGTTGGTCAGCATGGACAACATGTTTTTCCGCGATGAAACGCCGTCGAAGAATTACCGCGATGCCTTTACTAGGTTTATGCTCGAACATCTCGGTGGTCCGACAGCTAGCTTGGGTATGAACATGGCTACTGCTGCGGACTATTTTGACAAAGGCGATTTCCAGCGCGGCACAGAAGAGATTGTCCCTGCGTTTGCCCGCAATATTATGAAGTCTATTAGGTATGGTACTGAAGGCAACCTGACGCCTGAAGGTGAGGAAGTACGCAACGCTGAGTGGTATACGACAGGCAAACTGCTAGCGCAGAGTGCCGGTCTCGGGGCTACCGAAGCTGCGCAGATCGAAAAGCGTAATATCGAAGCCAAATCTATGGTGAATGAGATAGAACAAGAACGCACGGATGTGCTTAACAACATAAACCGTGCTTATGCCAGCGGAAATACCGACGCTTATATAGCCGCACTGAATGCAGTTACCGATTATAACGCTCGCAACTACATGCTACCCATTACGGGTTCTTCCATATCTAAGTCGCTGACCAGCCGCGTTAAAGCCCGCACTATGTCTATGCAGGGTTACGCACCTCCAAGGCAGTTATACCCCTACGTGCAGACGTTGTTTGCGCCGACAGAAGACGAAGTTTCAGATACCCAGCAATAAAAAACCCCCTGCTGTTAGGCAGGGGGCAAGTCAAACCAATACCGAGAGGAGCAACTCTCTCGGGGGTAAACTTAGTTTACATACGCCAGATGCGCAACCCGCGAATTCCACTCTCTATTACGACCTTTACAAGTATTTTAATCCTCAGGCGGCGTGTGGTCTGCCTTACCGCCTTTCCAGCCTGCACGTAGTTTAGACACGGTATAAATATAGACCGCCCGCGCCGAAACGCCTGCCAGTTAATGTTGTAGTTAACTCCCTCCACCATCATCGTCCGCCGCCTGTACGATCTTGCCCATGTTAATAAAGTCGGGGTGGGTCATATCGAGTACAAGACAGTGCACCCCGGGTAGGACAACCTTCATACCCTTAGTTATACGCTGGGTGCCGGAGTGAACCAACATGCCCTTGTCCTTTAGCTTCTTTACCGTCTCGGCGTAGTTGATCTGCATCTTGGTGCAGTCGTCCTTGAACCGTTTAGAGACTACAAACAGCTTGTTGGTATCCGGCTCAAACCGTACTACCAGCTCTCCTCTAGGCTCCTGCGTAGGCAGCATAGCCATGTTGGACCGGCGATCAACGCTGGCGTTAACAACCAGCGTGTTCTGGACATGCCGGATAGAGAAGTCAGCAATCACGCTAGCCACGTCGATAACCGGAGCGACAACTTCTCCACGCATACCGTTAAGAGTTGTCGTAGCCGTAGCGTATATGCGCTTCATATCCCAGTCGATGAGCCCAAGGTTACGGGCTATCAGCCCCCCGGCAATGTTGGCACCGAACGCTGCGGACCAAATACGTTCCCGCTGGGTCAGCTTAAGTTCCCGGTCAATCTTGGCCTGTATGCTTACCGCACAGTCTTTACACTCTTCGAGGTTGTTAACTAGGTACTGGGCGTATATATCGCCAGCGCGACCATAGTTTTCCATCAACTTGTGGTCGAACATATCTTTGGCGAAGGCCGTATTAAGTGCCATCTCTGGGGGTACTGAGTCCAGCGTGTATTCGATCAGGCGCATCATCTCGCCTTCCGGTGCTGTCTTCAGCAGTTCAAGCTTTTCGTAGAATGACGCATTAGAGCTACAGACCGAAATACAGGCCCACGAAGTGAGGTTATTACGCATCTCGTTGGTGGACTGCTTGACGCGATCTTTGCCACGTCCCTGTGTCATGTTGTAGGCCAGCTCGGAGAATTCCTTGGGCTCCGTGTTGGTCATCTCGTCAACGGTGAACGGCAAGTGGTTCATAATACCCAACCGCAAAATCTTGGCATTCAGGGTGTCTGCCTTGACGGCGCAAAGCCGCTTAGGGTGCCCGTAAACACTGTTAATCATATGCAGCACGGTAGTCTTGCCGGTGCCGGAGCGCGGGCTAAACAGGTTAAAGATAACGCCGTTCTGGCCCAAGAACTTAAGTAGCGGAGAACCAAAGGCAGACAGCGCCGCCAGCGCATAAGGCTCCATACCGGGCTTGCCGTACAGGGCGAAGATTTCCTTCCACATATCCAGCGTGCCAACCGCATGCATATTTTCTGCGATGTTGCTGGTAGTAGAGGACGGCGGGCTGTGGAAGATGCCGTCCTTGGTGATCTCCCGGTCACCGATAATAAACTTGCTGTCGCCATCGGCCCAGCCAAACTGTAGTCTCATGTGTTCTGCCTTTCTCGTATCTTGAAATTCATCAATAAACGCCTGAATGAGTTCAACCATCAGGTCGTATCTTTTCTTGCTGCACATGACGCCATGCGCCGCCAGAGTTTTTTTAAGCTCCGTAGGGTCCGCGATATTTCTGTTTGGGATTATGAAGGTACGTACGCCGTCTTTCCGCAGGTGCAACTTAACAACTACAACGTCACCTTGGTTCGGGTCCCACATACGCTTGGACACGTATATGTCGTTCCTGTAGACGAAGATATCTTCGGCTTCTTCCTTGTACGGCCTGCGGTAAACACCCCCATTCGCACCGCGAAAGAACGGCTCCGGGTACTTAGGGATTTTATACGCTACCGCATCGGCTTGAACTACTACTTCTTCCTTGGCCTCGGCTATCTCTTTGCCCAGCACGATAGGGCTGGTGATCTTGTCTTTGGACGGGCATCCTTCGCAGCCACCGGGATTATTACGTTCAAACGTCGTGCAGAAGTGGGGTCCTCCGGCCTCGTTTGCTTTTGCTTCTGTCGCCGCAAAGTCGTACCCGGGATGACCTTCAGATAACTTATGTATTGCTGTGTCTCTGTCCGAGCAACGTTGGGCGATAGATAGGGCATCGAACCAGCGGTTATAATCCAGTGTAGCCCGGTTCTGGTAGCAGTCTAATAGCTGCTGGCAGCCTTCGCCCTTCGCGCTGCGGCGCATAATCTTGCCGAACACCGACACGGTGTTGTCCATCAGGGACTTAGCAAACTCGCTAAGCTCGCGTTTTGGCGGTGCAGGGGGCTTCTCCTTGACACCTAGTAGGGTCTTGAACGCCCCGAACTCAACTGGCCCAGCCGCATGTATGATAGTAACCTCTGTTGCCGGGTCGTCCTTGAAGTTCAACGTGCCGGGGATGCGCAGTATGCGCGCAACTTCGAAGACCGCTGGGTCGACATAAAGTTTATGGGTATCGCAAAGCTGCTGTAGCCTTTCGGCTACGGGCTCCCACTGCTCGCGGGATACGGCTTCCGTAAGCGGCCAGTATACGTGCAGGCCGCGACCCGAGTTGACGATGATCGGTTCAGGTAAACCGACAAGCTCACAAAAACCTTTTAGAGCTTGCAGCCCAGCAAGCTGGTCTATGTAGCCATCGGGCCTACCGGTCTTCTCGTCAACCCGGGCCTTGGCCTCCCCGCAATCTATGTCCAACCAAAAAGCCTTGAGGCTCTGTACGTTGTCTTTCCTGCGGTTGTCGTCTGTCTTATACTTGGCAACACCGAAGAACACATTACGGCGCTGCTCCGCAAAGTCCGCAGCTATGTCGTCTACTTCTTCTCTGGTCTCTGCAAACTTTTGTACTACGCTTTTGTCCTTGATCCCTACGACGGCAAACCAGCCGTCGTCCGGTTGTACGGCGCTAAGGAGATCAAAGTTGGACATGTGTTAGTTGCCAAGAATAGCGAGGAACTTTGCGATATGGCCGGATACGGCTGCGTTAGGAGTACTGAACCCACAGAACCAGTTGTAGATCGTCTGTCTACTAACGCCCATCTTGGCGGCAACTAGGGACACAGGGATATCGCGCTTAATGCACACCCTGCCTAGCCGCACGCCAAGATGCCGCCTGTCGGCTTTTTTGTTTAGGTTAGCAACCCTAACGCTGTAGCCGTGGCTCATGGTTAATCGTCAGCGCCCCAAGCGTCGACCACATCAGACAATGACTTCTTCCCAGCAGGAGCGGCGTCCGCAGACTTCTTGTTGCCGCGCTTAACCGGTTCGTCGCTTTCATCCGGTTCATCACTGCGGGTAACCTTAGCCTTGGGCTTTTCTTCAGCAGCGGCGGGCTGCTTCTTAACGCCGTCAGCCTGAGCCACTGTGATCGCCGTGTACATCTTGGTTTCGGGCTTGGCCTGAGCAGCGCGGACCAGTTCGTGCTCTTCGTCGCTGATATTACGCACCGGGGCAAACAGCAGCTCCATAGTGTCAGCGTTGGAGTCGAAGCTGATATTGGTCACCACGTTGTCAATGCCTTCGCCGTTAGAGCTAAGGAACTTGGTATAGCTCTCGAACGGATGCGAGTTACCGGTGCCCTTGCCAAACAGAGACTTGGCGGGGATATTAAACTGGTACACGTCACCTGACGGATCATCCGCAAGCAAGACGGCAACACGGCGCTGGTAGCGGCAAGCCTTGCCGCCGTTCTCACCCGAACCTTTAACGTTTTGCGGGCAATCCGCACAGTTACTATGCTGCGGGTCCTTTGCGGCGGCTTCGGGCTTGTCGCCACGGTTAGACCAGCAATTAGGCAGCGTAGCTTCCTTGTTGGGATCAAACTTCTCGGCGTAATAAATACGCGACACTTCCTGCAGCGAATTGATGATAATGACGTTAAGCTCGCCGCGTACGGCGTTGCCGACCTGCTCACCGTTGACGATGCGCTTGAAGGTGCCGTTGGTGTTAGTCTGAATACGGCGGTTGGTGGTGGTCTTGAACATGGACTTAGCGAAGTCGCTAAGCTCACGCTTCTGGGTGCTGACTGCACCGGTTTCCTTAAAGATCGTGACGTTTGTAGCTTTGCTCATGTTACTTCCTCGTAGGTTTGCGGACTTGTATTACGAATTTACGTTCTGCTTGCAGTCCGATGGGGAGCGTGTCCGGGTTCTCCTCAAGGAACTGTTTCATATGGTTGTTATGGATGCGCTGCTCCAACAGGTACATGGCATCATGGTCTTTGATGAACTGGTACATAGACGGCCAGTCACTCGTCCAGTAGCGGGATTGAACACGCCGGGACACAGTACCAGCATTGGTCTTAAGACCATCTAAGCCTTGTTCGGCGCAGACGGTGAGCAGTTGGTTGCTGAGTAGATCAAGCTGCTCCTTAAGGTCGCCTATTTCTTGTTTGTGCTGGTCTTCTTTTTCTTCGATAGCTTCGCGCAGCCTAAGATACGCTGTAACTATCTGCTCTACGTTTTCTGACATGGTTGCTCCTCTAACCGGGAAGGCAACCTATATCTCTATTTGACAATGTCAAGCGCCATCGGAAAGTTCTTGGCGGTACAAATCAATTATTTTTGCGTGGTTAGTGATATTGTTTTGTAGCATGTTGTACAGGCGGCTTTCAACCTCGCTGCCTTTGATATGCACAATGGTCATGGCATTTTTCTGCCCGGGCCTATTGATGCGGGCGTTAGCCTGCAAGTAAGTTTCAACGGAAGTTACCGGAGCATACCAGATGATGGTGTTCGCTGCCGTCAGCGTCAATCCGTGGGAGGCTGCCTGTGGTTGGATAATGAGCACGCGGGGCTCGGGTTGTTCCTGAAAGCGGGTGATAATGTTAGCCCGCTTGTTCACGGACACGGCACCGTTAATAATTTCGGATGTAATACCGTGCTTGTCAAACGCAGTCTTGAGCCGTTCTATAGTATGTGTGAAGGGCACGAACACCAATACCTTGTGGCTGGCTTCCTCGATGACTTCGAGGACGGCGTTAAGCCGGTTGGTAATGTCGAACTCCACGACCTCACCAGTATCCGCGTACACTGCACCACCAGATATCTGGAGTAGTTTGTTAAGCTTAGCCGCCGCGTTAACTACGGATATTTCCTCGCCCGCAGCTTCAACCAGCATCTGGCTCTTGAGTTTTTTATAGTACTTAAGCTGCTGCGCCGTAAGCGGGGCTTCACGCTCCACGTACGTTACTTCTGGCAAATCCAGACACTGATCTTTTTCGAACCGGATAGCGGGTTGAAGAACTTGGTGCACTACAGCTTGTGACCCGGGGCGCGGTATCCACTTGAACTGGCTGACCCGCATCATGACTTGGTCGCGGAACTGGCCGTAGTACTTGGGCGTATTGTTCGGGTTAATCAGCTTAGCGAGACCGTAGGCATCCAGCGGGGACTGCGCGGCGGGGGTACCCGTTAGCATCCATATACCCTTAGTCTTTTCGGCTGCTTCTCGTAGCACCTTCCAGCGGTTGGTCTGGGGGTTCTTGTAGGCATTGGCTTCGTCAACCACAATAAGGTCAAAGCCACCCTTGATAATATCGTCCCTAACAATAGCCACGCCGTCAAAGTTGATGATGACGAACTGCGAACCAGCGTTGATTATTTTTTTGCGCTGCTTGGCGTCCCCGTGGGCGACAGAACAAGACCTATGCATGGCGAACTTAAACAGGTCCTGCTGCCACGCTGACTTCATGATAGACAGGGGGCAGATAACCAAGACGCGGTTAACCTTACCCTGCTTCATCAGGTAGTCGGCAGCCCAGATAACGGACGCGGTCTTGCCCGTGCCTTGCTCGTTAAAGCAAAAAGCACGCCTACGACGCGCCAAGAAGTCCGACGTTTCTTTCTGGTGGGCGAAGGGTTTGAACCTGCCGGTCCATTGGTAGCTAGTTAGGATAGACATTACTTTTTCTTTTTTGGCCTGTTGACCTTAACAGTGTGATCAGGGTTGCGAGAGAAGGACCTGTTGTTGTGCGCCGTGCGCACGTCGAGGTTACCCGCGTTGTTCTTGCCACCTTTAGACACGGGCTTCATGTGGTCCACGTCTTTGCCGTCGCCCTTGTGGACCTTACCTTCACGCATCAGCTTACGGCGAGCAGCGTTACGTTCCTCGCGGTTCTTCACCTGCTGCGGGCTGTCTTCGTACTCGGCTTCTTTTTTGTAGGGGCGAGGTTTGTTCACATACGGCATTAGTTTCTCCTGCCTATCTTTTGTTTATCATAAGTTTGGTCAGTGGTTCGCCGGAATAGAAAGCTTTCATAATCACCGAAGCCATATGCACACGGGCTTTGCCTGTGAAAGCATCGTCATAAAACCACGCTTGATGTTTGTGCACTATCCAACCGGAAGCTTTGACTATATTTTTACCTTTAGCATCACGTTGAATGATTGGTTCGTAACACCTGTTAAACAAAGTTTCCGTGCCGTCTTCCCCGATATAAACCCCATAAGGCATCGCGGAAGTTCTGTTGCTCAGTGCTAAGATTTCTTTGCGTCCTATTAGCTTGTAACCAGACTTTTTCGGGGCTTCATTAATTTCCGTCATCATCTTCTCCTATTATGTTCGCAGCTAATAACTGGGCAGAACCGGCACAGGGGACCGGACACTGCGTTCCACACGCCGGTCTTATGCGCTGTCTCCAGCCGGTCTAGTTCAGTATCAAACACCGAGAAGCACTTATCTTTTTCGGTGGCGTCGTAATTCTTCTTAATAAATTCGTTGCTGACCACGAACGCCAGCGCGGCCTTTACCCGCTTAACCTGCGGGAAGTGCAGCAGTGTAGCGCCCGTAAGAAGATCAAGCTGCTTAGTGTCCGCGTACTTCGCACTCTTGCTCGTCTTGTAATCCGCCAGCCAAGCCTTGCCACGATTTATAATCAGCAGGTCTGCTACGCCGCGCCACCATACGTCCTTGTCGAAAAACCCGCAGGGCTCGTAGCCGTTTGGCGTTTTTCTTACGCCTAGTTTTAGCTCGCAATGTTTCTCTCCCGGGATATTGTTAAACGCGGCAACCGTGGGTTCCACAAACTTAAACCTCTCCGGCATAGGGGTGCCATCACGGACGTATTCTTCGGCAGCTTTATGCGCTTCCTGTCCATAGATCGTGGCCGTGCCGCCTTCGTCCTGAACGTCTCTAGCTACCTTAAGATGAAAATACTTCTTAGGGCACTGGGTAAAAGTTTTAATGCTGCTGTAGGACCACGTAACCATTGTTAATACAACCACAAAGTGAGGCCCAGAATTGCGGCCCAAAAAAGCATAAGCGCGAACAACACAAAGAAGCAGCCTAACGGCTCCCTAGCGCGTCCAAGGTTTTGGTTTCGTACGTTCATTAGTCTCTTCCTGCTTTATAAAGGTTATCCCCTCAGGCCCTACTACAGCGTCAACTAACCTACGCCCCCAGATACGATTCATCGTGCTGCGGGACATCCCCCTATCAAAGTTATACTGGATTAACTCGATAGAAGCCTTATGGTGTTCAAGGTATCGTACATCGTCCGCGCGAACCATCCACTCTAGCATATGGGCGGCCTCGATCTTGTCCTTAGTAGATAGTTTATCGCGTTGGCTCATGGCCGCAGTGCCCGCACTTTCGGATTGCTCTTGATGTCCAGCCCCGCCCGCGCCTGAAGGCTAGTGTAAGGCCAGCCGGATGACGACTTGGGTGGTGGGTTGGGGTACCGTAACGCCCACACAGCGTCAATATACTTCTCCGTAGAGGCGTTCTCTTCGCGTAGCTTCGCAAAAAAATCTCTGCTCGTTTCTAGCATGTTTGTTCTCCTACACCACAAGCATGGTTGGTAGATACTCGCACTCCGCAAAACGCTTGAGCCTGTATATGTCTTTCTTGATGTTATGGTTTTCTCTATCCGTGTAGTGCGTTGTCGTAACAAGGACCTTACCTTCTCGGTTCCTGAATGACATACGCGCGTGCTTGCTGCGGTTCTCCAAACCAAGATACTCCAACCCTAGCTCTTTCGCTTTTTCTCTAAGAATCCGTTCGGTATTCATCCTGCGTCTCCCTGACACTCCCTGATGCATGCCGCGTAACCCGCAATATCCACGGCGCTATCAACGTGGTCGGGCGTCTCCATCAAACGTGCCAGCTTAACACCAACCATACACATGGCAACCTGAACAGGGGTTACCGGATGTTCCAGCAGCGTAGACCATAGGGCTGCGATGCGCTCGTGGTTCGGTTTAATAGGCCCGTAGTTCGCACCCCGGTTCCTTATTACCTGAAGGGTTTCCGACAGCATGTCTGCTCCAGCGCCCATCAACGTTCTCCTTTGTTGGCTTGCTTCTTTTTCTGTGCTTCTTCGAAGTTGCTGTAGGCGGTGTGGCAATGCTTAAGGCAGTATGGGTAACCCTCGAGCTTAGGTGCGCCGCAAAAAGAAAGCTTGTCTTCGTGCGGAGTTCCGCTAGGCCAACGACAATCTTCGGATTTTAACCCCGTCACGGCATCTCGCACTGTTTGGTACACAATTTCTTTCTTGGCCTCGATTACCTTAGGCGGAGGTGGAGGTGGAGGTGGCGGAGGCGGAGGTGGTGCAATTTTTGCTTTCGGTTTCATCACCGCGTAGCCCACGTTACTTACGCGTACCGCCAACTTTAACCTGCGGGCTTTGCCGATGACAGCGTTTCTCGTTGCCCCGATTTTGGCCCCGATCTGTCTGGCGGATAACTCTTTATCCCACAGCGCCCTAAGAATTTTTTCTTTGTCCGGGGTCCAGAATAGATTCATTCTGCACGAAGACCTTTGGTGCTGCGTTCAAACCTGTCAGTCACTTCAAATTACCCCCCGATATAAGGATGTTGCCCCCGTATACGTACGTACCCACATGTTCCAGTTTCAGGAATGGGTTAGCATAGACTTTGCCGCCGTGCTTACGAAACAGTTCGCAGAAGTGATAGTCCTCAGACAGCAGCGCACCGCCAGCGTCGATGCTGGTAGCAAAGAACTCATAGGTAAGCGGCTTAATATATTCACCTGTTACCGGGTCGGTGTGGGTTGATACGCGGTATGTAGGGACGTGGGGCTTGAGATGCTCGAACACCCCGCGCTTAATCATCATGAACCCCGTACCGCCATGACGAACCTCAATCATGCCATCGGGGTCGGTCTCAGCGTGGTTTTCACCTACCATATTAAACACAAACGCCCCTGCATAATCTTGCAGGTTGTCTTTACCTTCCTTGGCTGCCTTGTTGATCTTGTCCCAAGCGACCTCTTTCTTGGGGTACATACCGCAGGCAATATCCCTGTCCGCAGCAAGCAGTGTCAGAACCGCTTCGGCCTCGAAGCCGATATCAGCATCGACAAATAGTAGGTAGTCAAAGTCGTGCTCGAGAAACAAACGCACAAGCTCGTTACGCCCCCGGGTAATTAGGCTCTCGTTCATGCTGTGCGCCCAGAACATATTGACGCCAACTTCCCGCATCTTGCTCATCGTGCGAAGCAAGCCGTGAACATAGTGCCCCGTGCACATGCCGCCGTACATAGGCGTGGCGATCATAATGCTCGGCTTCTTGGTTGCGTCTTTCACAGCTACTTTGACTTCGTCAGTCATTTTTCTTTCCTTATGATGTACTGATAACCTAAGTGCACGGGTTTAAGCTGCTCCGAAAAAATATTCACAAACGCATCAACCGCCACTTTGGGTCTATGCAAAATGTCCCTGATATCACCCCACAGATAATCATCAAACACCATTATACCGTTATCTTTTAACAACGGCCAAGCTACGCAGGCATCGGTCAGCACATCGGGAGCAGTGTGGGAGGCGTCGATGTAGATGAAGTCAAAAGGCGGCCCACCAGCCAGCGAAGCGAGGGCCTCATAAGAAGTTTTCTTAAACTTCAGGATGGTACGACACTCATATTTTTCGTTCAGTATCCTTACGTTGTGGTCAAAATTATTTTCGACAGCGCCCATGTCCGCGCCAGCCGCGACATGCTCTTCCGCCCCCTGCCATGTATCCACGGATAGCAATACTCCACCATCCTCCAGCATGTGCTCTACGATCCATGCCGTGCTGCGGCCTTCATACGCACCAAGCTCCAGCATACGTTCGCGCCCGGGCAGCAGCGGTATAAACTTTTCCCATACCTCGGGTGCCCAGTGAAACCAATCTTGAGTAAACTTGTAGTCGCTGGTCATTACGGAACCCCAATGAGTTTCTTCGCTTGCTGGTACGGGTTAGCAAACAAATCCCCCTGCTCCGGCTGCGGGTCCAGTATCTGCTTCATTACCGCCTCATGAAGCCGCTGCATGTGAAGTTTACGAAGAGCAGCGTTGTACACTTTAATTTCTTCGTTGTTTAAATGCTTCGTGAGCGTCATATCTACCCAAGACCACTTGCCACAAATAAACTCTTCGGGGTTACTCTCCACACGCTTAACAAGCAGCGTTATGGCCGGGTGAATGTTTTCTTTCTTGTCTTCTTTGTCCATCAGCAATCTCCATAGCTTTTGCCCGCACCTGCTTCGCAGTTAAGCGGCAGTTCCTGTGCCCAAGCGGGGCGCAATCGCATAAACATCTCAATATTCTCCTGCGCTGTTTTAACGTTGTTTTCGGGTACAACGCATGTAATAGCGTCGTGCACCGTCATGACGACCTTGTACTTTTTCGCTATCAGCAGCATCTGTTCGCCTATGATCGTTCTCGCCAGCGCCTGACACACGTTCTCGACTACTTTGCCACCGTAAATGCGGTTAGGGACCACAGTTTTCCCACGCTTAGTATCGTAAACAAGTTCTTCTTTACCTTGGTCGTTAGTCCAGCGGCGCAGGTTCGGGTAACGCAGGTATAGTTCGTTTGGTAACTTAATGCCCTTCGCCCCTTCTACAAGTAGCACGCCGTCGCGCCCCAGCGGAGCAGACTGGTTATTGGTCATAGCCTGAAGGGCTTCACCGGCCTCACGCCACAGCGCCGGGATTGCTGGGTATGATCTGCGGTAGACTTCGATGATGGTTTTTGCTTCATATTCGCTAATCTCAACGCCGAAAACTTTTAGCTGCTTCTGGAACTTGGCAGCGCCCATGCCGTAACCGCAGCCTAGGATCGTGGTCTTACCCACAAAACGTTCGTCCTTAGTTACGTCCTCTTCCCGCTTGTTATAAATCTTGGCCGCCATAAGCCTGTACACGTCTTCGCCCTTCTCGAAAGCATCGACCAAGTCATACTGCCCCGCCAGCCACGCCAAGGTGCGCGCTTCGATCTGGCTGCTATCGCTGTCAATCAGTTTGTATTTTTCCGGTGCGACGATGGCGTGCTT
>Ga0164296_1002966_pt1 | contig 16393 bp, 15 predicted proteins | sample GEODES057metaG_FD_113533 | JGI IMG/M metagenome (GOLD analysis project Ga0164296, IMG submission 113533) | Dystrophic lake water microbial communities from Trout Bog Lake, Wisconsin, USA - GEODES057 metaG | ecosystem: Environmental > Aquatic > Freshwater > Lake | place: USA: Trout Bog Lake... | reverse complement strand
TGATAATTATGTCCATACATCGGCCGCACTTTGGCCATCCAATCGCGATCACCCCTGACCTCGCGGCACAAGGCCTTTTTAATAGCTGGATTAACAAAAATGCGTTGCACGTCTTTTTGTTCGGCAATGGAGCGTATTAAATTAATATGCTCAGGGCGCCATGTTCGGGGATTAATGTCCATGCCGTCAGCACGCACAAGATCAAGTGCTGACATGGTTTCGCGTTCCTCGCGCGATAAGACATGATCAGGCATGGGTGTGAGCCACACATCCGCATCAAGGCCGATTTGATGTGACGCATGGCCAGTTATCATTGGCCCGCCTCTGGGTTGGGCCATGTCGCCAATTAAAAATCCAGACCATATATCTTGATCACGATCAGCACGAGCCATGCGTTGTAAAAAGGCAATGAGAGCAGGATGCCCCCAATTACGATGACGTGAGAGACGCATCACCTGCCATGCCTCACCAGTGATTGGCAGGGCTTGTGCACCAGCCAAACAGCCACGCGAATAAAATCCAATGACGCGTGGGTCTTCTTTGCTTGGTGTTGTTTGCCGACCAAATATTTGTTTTGCAGCTGTGGTTGGAGTGATGGTGATGGGAGGTAAATTTTGGGGGGTCAATGTGCCTTTATCTTGCGCATGGGCAGGCGATAGGCTGATCACTAAAATAATAAGTGTCATATATCGATAAAGACACTGCATATTATGCACCAAACACAATTGTGCGACGGCCATTTAGCATAACACGATTTTCAAGATGATGACGAACAGCCCGCGCGAGCACGCGCCGCTCGATATCGCGTCCTTTGCGCACGAGATCTTCAGGCGTATCACGATGGCTGATACGCTCGACATCTTGTTCAATGATCGGCCCTTCATCAAGATCGGATGTCACATAATGAGCTGTTGCGCCAATTAACTTAACACCACGCCCATGCGCTTGCGTGTAGGGATTAGCGCCTTTAAAGCCGGGTAAAAATGAATGATGAATGTTGATACAACGGCCCTCTAATGAAGTGCTAAACTCATTTGATAAAATTTGCATATAGCGCGCAAGCACAACAAGATCAGTTTGTGTTTGCTCAATTAATCGCGCGATGCGCTGCTCTTGGTCGGCTTTTGTTTCTTTTGTGATGGGGAGGTAATGAAAATCAATATCATCAAAATCAATATGCGCATAGGTCTCGCGCGGATGATTGGCAACTATAGCTGAAATATCCATAGGCAATTCGCCAATGCGCCAACGATAGAGTAAATCAACGAGGCAATGATCAAATTTAGAGACGAGGATCATGACTTTCTTGCGCGTAGCGCTGCTGTGCATCTCCCATGACATGGAAAAACGCTTGGCAATGGTCGTAAAATTGTGATGCAAATTCTGAAAATTACTGTCGTCATTGATGATATTAAAGACAACACGCATAAAGAATATATTGCTTTGGGTATCATCATATTGTTGGGCATCAAGAATATTGCAGCCTTCTTCAAATAAATAAGTTGAAACGGCAGCAACAATGCCGGGCTTATTGGGGCAGGATAAGGCAAGGATATAATGCGGCTGGGTCATCGACGAACTCATGAATAATGATCTTATTGATCGCATATTTTGGATAATTGGGCAAAAACGGCATCATTATAATGCGAATGGCGTGGGCATATCACAATGGGAATGGGTCCACAAAAGGGTTTGATGAGATCATAAGTATCAGTCAGAGAGACTGTGCTCCCCTCCGTTTCATTGATCACAAGCCCCATACATCTGATTTGTCTGTGGTTGATATTATCAATTGCGCTCAATGTGTGACTCATCGCCCCCAAATAACTGCCGCCAATTAAGAGAACGGGCAGGTCAAGCGCTTTGATCAGATCAATGTTGAGATGCGTTTTTGTCAGGGGCGCCATAACGCCGCCCACACCTTCAATGAGCAGATCACCTTGTGTCATCGCAATGTGCTGGCGGCAAAACTCAACAACTTCATTGAAATCAATCACGCGATGTTCAAGCGCTGCGGCAAGAGGCGGTGCGAGAGGCGCTTTAAAACGCCAAGGTGCCGATGCCCTAAGCGTCGTGTCACTCACCTCTTCCCCGCAGGCCCGCAAAAGCCGAGCGATGTCGGCGGTGGGATCATGATCTTCGCACCCGCTTTGAACTGGTTTAAGTGCGTGAACTTTATGCCCATCTGCTTTGCGCCGTTCAAGCAATCCGCAGCTGATATAGGTTTTCCCACTATCTGTGCCTGATGAGGTGACGAATAATTTCATGCCGCACTCAAATTGATCTGATGCTGTCTGAGTAAATCTGTTAGGCATTGCGCTGCGTCATCAATATCGCTTTCTTGATGTGCCGCGCTAAAGGTGAAACGAAGTCGCGCGGTTCCATCGGGGACAGTGGGCGGGCGAATGGCGACAACCAAAAATCCCTTATCTTCCATAGCGCGTGAGAGCATGAGCGCTGTTTCGGATTGACCTATAATTACAGGTACAATCGCGCTTTGTGCGAGGGGAAGATGCAGTGCTTGTGTGAACCGCTGCGCAAGCCTAAGAGGGCGCATACTACGCTCTGGCTCATCTCTTATAATATCAAGCGCAGCGCATGCGGCGCCCGCGCTTGCGGCAGGAAGTGCGGTTGAATAAACAAAACTTGCCGCGCGCGTTTTAAGAAGATGAATAATAGACGAGCTGGCGCAGACATAACCGCCATAAGAGCCAAAAGCCTTTGATAGAGTGCCCATATTTAAATCAAGGGCAATGGGGGCATCAAAATCAAAGCTTGTGCCACGCCCGCCACCAATCACACCAGCTCCATGCGCATCATCACATAACAGCCATGCGTCATAATCGGGGGCAAGTGTTGCGAGGGCAGGCAAAAGCGCTTTATCGCCATCCATGGAATAGACACCATCAACCGCAATTAAACAATTTTTGAAACGGCTACGATGTTGGCTGAGCAAGCTTTGCACATGCATCATGTCATTATGTCGAAATGCCATAATACGCGCGCCAGATAAACGCGCCCCTGACCAGATGCAGGAATGGACCCATTCATCAAGGAGAATAAGATCACCTTTGCCAATGAGAGTTGAGATGATGCCGGTGTTGGCAAGATAGCCAGAGCCAAACACGCAGGCAGTCTCAGTTCCCTTCAGTGCCGCTAATTTTTGCTCCAAAATCTCGAGCAGGGGATAATTGCCTGAGATCAGGCGCGAAGCACCGGCGCCCGCGCCATAGAGCGCTATGGCGTCTTGAGCGGCATTGATAACGCGCGGGTCATGGGCAAGGCCGAGATAATCATTGCAGGAAAAGGAGAGTAAGGTTTTCCCTTGCCGCTCCACCCAAAGGCCGGCATGGCGGTGCGTTGGGGCGAGCTGGCGCCTCATATGGCGTTGCTCTAAAGCCTCAAGCTCAGCTATAGCATATTGATCGAGCGATGACATGATCTCAGATTTAAGCGCTATGGGGCGGCAGCGTCAATCCGGCCATTAAACTCTTGCTCCAAGGCCTCGAAAAAGGCATGGTCCAGCCGTAACGCAAGAGTTGGATCTGACATGAATTTTATTGATCGACATGCCCCATCGAATGCACATGGCCTCGGCGCTGTGCGTCATGACTGGACACAGGACGAAGTGGAAGCGCTTTTTGCTTTACCTTTTCCTGAATTAATGTTCAGGGCTCAAACTGTCCATCGTCGTTATTTTGATCCTGACAAAGTTCAGCTCTCCACGCTCTTATCAATTAAAACTGGCGGCTGTCCGGAAGATTGCGGCTATTGCTCCCAATCAGCCCATGCCGAAACAGGTCTGAAAGCCTCCAAATTGATGGAGGTTGAAAAAGTATTAGAGCAAGCTCGCGCGGCCAAAGCTTCAGGCGCCACACGTTTTTGCATGGGCGCGGCATGGCGCTCCCCCAAAGATCGAGATCTCGATAAAGTCTGCGCAATGGTGGAAGGTGTCAAAGCCCTTGGCATGGAAACATGCATGACCCTTGGTATGCTCACGGGCCCACAAGCCCTGCGGCTGAAACAATCAGGCCTTGATTATTATAATCACAATCTCGACACCTCGCCCGAATTTTATGGTGAGGTGATTACCACACGCACTTATCAAGAGCGGCTTGATACGCTTGAAAATGTTCGTCAGGCCGGCATGAATGTGTGCTGTGGTGGGATTATTGGCTTGGGTGAAGGGCAGGCTGATCGCGCTTCACTGTTGCGCACTTTGGCGAATTTGCCAGATCATCCCGAGAGCGTGCCGATTAATCTTTTAGTGCAAGTCAAGGGCACGAAGATGAGCGGCACAGATCATGTTCACCCCCTTGATTTTGTCCGCACAATCGCTGTGGCCCGTATTATGATGCCCGCCTCTATGGTGCGTTTATCAGCAGGTCGTGAAGAGATGAGTGATGAATTGCAAGCCATGTGTTTTATGGCGGGTGCTAATTCAATTTTTAGTGGGGCATGTCTGCTCACAACTCCTAACCCTGATGTCAATCATGATGCTCTCTTGTTTCAGCGTTTGGGTATGACAACAGATGCACAGGGTGGCGCACACGATCATGCCACGCCCTAACCATCCCCAATGGTTTGAGCAGGGCGCAGCGCATATCTGGTTGCCCTATGCGCAGATGAAAACAGCCGCGCCGCCGTTGCCCGTGGTTAAAACCGCGGGATCACGCCTTTATCTGGACGATGGGCGTGAACTGATCGATGGTGTTGCCAATTGGTGGACGGCCTGTCACGGCATGAATCACCCCCATATCCAGCGTACCATTCATGCTCAAATTGATGTCCTGCCCCATGTGATGATGGGCGGGCTTGCGCATGAGCAGAGTTATCGTCTGGCCTCGCGTTTGGCGGCTCTGTTGCCGGGCGATTTAAACCATGTCTTTTTTTCTGACTCAGGTTCTGTCGCTGTCGAAGTCGCACTCAAAATGGCGATACAGGCGCGCTTAAATCATGGTGGCAAGGGGCATAAAATCTTATCATTTCGCGGTGGTTATCATGGCGATACATTTGCGACAATGTCTGTCTGCGACCCCGAAGAGGGGATGCATCATCTCTTCCAATCCGTTTTGCTTCAAAACATCATCGCTGATCTCCCGACAACGCCAGAGCATATCACAGCTTTGCGTGATATATTAGATCGGCATCACACAGAGCTTGCCGCCATTTTAGTTGAGCCTCTAGTGCAAGGTGCAGGTGGCATGGTGATGCATGATCACTCTGTGCTACACATTCTGCGTGAGCTTGCTGATGAATATGGATTAACTCTGATCTTTGATGAAATTTTTACAGGCTTTCATCGCACCGGTGCATTATTTGCGTGTGAGAGTGCAGGTGTTGTTCCCGATATCATCACTCTCTCAAAGGCGTTAACAGGCGGCTTTTTGCCTCTTGCGGCAACTATCGCCCGCACGCATATTTTTAATGCGTTTTATGATGATAATCCCCAGCACGCTCTCATGCATGGCCCGACTTTTATGGGTAATGCCCTCGCCTGCGCAGCCGCCAATGCGTCACTTGACCTATTTGAGCGTGAGCCACGTGCCGAGCAAGTGCGTGCCATTGAAGCGCATTTGCGTGAAAGCCTTGAGCCATGCCGGTCCGCGACGCATGTGCGTGATGTCCGCGTTATCGGCGCTATTGGTGTTGTGGAGCTTGAATCATCTGTCGATGTGCGCGTCATACAACATGAATTGATTGCGCGTCAGGTCTGGGTGAGGCCATTTCGTAATATTATTTACCTCACACCCGCACTCACAATCACATCAGATGACCTTAACCAACTCACCACTGCCATCACGCATGTCGTGGGCGTCTGAGATTAGTGATATAAATCCTTATAGGTCTCACGCAGCACATTTTTTTGAACTTTGCCCATGGTATTGCGTGGCAAGTCCGACACAAAAATCACGCGCTTTGGCTGTTTAAATTTGGCGAGCCGCCCTTCAAGAGCTTTGAGCACATGGGCCTCATCAAGATATGCTTTGCTATCGGCCACAACGACTGCCGTCACACCTTCACCAAAATCAGCATGCGGCACACCGATGACAGCGCTTTCAATCACACCGCTTAGGGCATCAATCTCATCTTCAATTTCTTTGGGGTAAACATTAAAGCCGCCGGTGATGACAAGATCCTTACCGCGCCCAACAATATGGACATAGCCGCGCTCATCAATCTTGCCCAAATCACCCGTGATAAAAAAACCATCGGCGCGAAATTCAGCGGCGGTTTTTTCGGGCATATTCCAATAGCCCTTAAAAACATTGGGCCCCCTGACTTCAATCATACCAATTTCACCCTGTGGAATGATCGCGCCACTCTCGGGATTAGTGATGCGCACGTCAACATCAGGCAGGGGCAGGCCGACAGTTCCTGCAACACGCTCGCCATCATAGGGATTGGATGTATTCATATTGGTCTCGGTCATGCCATAGCGCTCGAGTATTGAATGACCTGTCCGCGCTTTCCATTCCCGATGTGTTTCAGCTAGCAAGGGTGCAGAGCCCGAAATAAATAGACGCATGCCGCGCGTCACATCCGCATTCAGACCCTGATGGGCAAGAAGGCGGGTATAAAATGTCGGCACGCCCATCATGCATGTTGCACGCGGCATAAGTTTTAAAATGGCATCAGGATCAAGTTTGGGCAAAAAGAACATGGAGCCGCCCGAAAGCAGCATGACATTCATCGCCACAAACAAACCATGTGTGTGATAAATCGGTAAAGCATGAATCAGGACATCCGAAGATGTAAAGCGCCAGCAGGCAACAAGGCTTTTCGCATTCGAGGCTAGATTATGATGCGTTAGCATGGCGCCTTTTGAGCGTCCTGTCGTGCCCGATGTATAGAGAATAGCGGCGAGATCATCTGGGCCGCGATCAACATCAGCAAATTCAGATGATTGGGTCTTTGCTTGATCGGCTAATGAGCCATCATTATGCGTACCAAGTGTTGCAATAAATGACACGCCAGCCTTTTGGGCTATGGGGGTGAGGGATGCCAGACGGGAGGGATCGCAGACAAATAGATGTGCGCCTGAATCGCTGAGAAAATATTCAATTTCATTGGGTGTATAGGCTGTATTGAGGGGCAAGAACACAGCACCTGCGCGCAAGCAGGCGAGATAAAGAATGATCGCCTCTGGTGATTTTTCAACTTGTACGGCAATGCGATCACCGCTTGTGACGCCATATGCGCGCAGCGCATGAGCATAACGGCCTGCGCTTTCATCAAGCATGCGATAACTGATGGTCCGTCCTTCCAGCGTTTCGATAAAGACTTTATCTGGAGCCGATGCGGCCGCGCGAAATGTCTGGTAAAGAAAAGAGGCCATAATCCATCCCTATCTTTTGATCTGTTAAAAACTTAGAATGTCTTGATTTACTTTTCAACTGGCGGCTCTCCCGCCTCAATTCGTGCTTTAATGTCACTTTTGAGCATTTTACGAACAGCCGAGGAGGCCGAGATCACGCCATCATTGGCAAAGGCCTCGTGATTGGTTTCTATCGCATCGAGATCATAGAGATAATTAACCATTAGTCCCGCCGCATCATTAAGCGCGTGTAATGAGCGATCACCAAGCCAGTTGATATGTTCAAGCCGCGCACCATTGCCAAGATGAAACCGCGCCACATTATCAATGGGGCGTTGGCGCTTATCTTTGCCAAGAAGATAATAAGCAGCAGCTAAGGGCTCAATGAGGGCTTTGGTGTCATCAGCCAAAGCAGTAGTTGTGAACCAATTGGGCATATTCAATGTCTCAATGGCCTTTTGCACTGGCTCGTCCATGAGAGGTTTAATTGTTTTGAGCCAGCGCATGAAATGAGTCACAGGTGAGAGCGTCACGAAGCGATCAATATTCGGCAATTCACGGCGTAAATCTTCAACCACTTGTTTGATCAAAAAATGCCCGAAGGACACGCCATCAAGTCCTCTTTGGCAATTGGAAATGGAGTAAAAAACAGCGGTCCGCGCTTGCGTTGGGGGCACAATTGCGCGTGAGGCGGTTAGTAAGGGTGCAATGGCGTGGGGAATCTCAGAGGTGAGGGCGACTTCAACAAAAATCAGGGGCTCATCACTGAGGGCAGGATGAAAGAAGGCGTAGCACCGTCTATCAACTGGATCGATTCGGCGGCGCAGCTCATCCCAATCATGAATGGTATGCACAGCTTCATAACGAATGATTTTCTCAAGGATATTCGCCGGAGTTGACCAATCAATACGGCGCAAGACCAAAAAACCGCGGTTAAACCATGAGCGCAAAAGATGGAGAAAATCACGATCAACAAGACGCAAATGAGGGTGCGCAGTGAGATGATGAAGCAGGTCGACACGCATTTGCACTAATCGGAATGTACCGCCCTGCAAGCGGTTAAGGCGGCGCAATAAATCTTGCCGTTTGGGTTCAGAGGCAAAATGCAGCTCAGAACTTGTTTGGGCACTGGGGTGCTGCTGCCATTGCGCCATTGCATGTGTGAGGCCATTATGATCCACGCCAAAGTCATCATAAAGCGCATTGAAAAACTGGATTTGTGCGCTTTCATCTAAACGCGCGTAACGGGTAAAAATTTCATGCGCGAGGGCCGCGCCAGAGGCTTCCCCCCGTCCCGAGATCAAAGCATGGCAAAGTTCAATCAAGGGCTGTGTGTCATCCAGAGCACGGCCATCACGCGGCACTTTTAACCATTGCCGCCCACGCTCGCTTATGGTGCCGAGCAAATCAGAGAAAAAGGATGAGTGTGTGTGATCGGCCATAGCATATCCCTAGAAAGCCTGAGCATAAGTCAAATCAGTCTAACAATTCTATACTGGCATGAGACTGAGTTTGCTGCATCAGGCTTTAGTGCTATGTTTAGCGCTAACATATTAAAAATTGGGTTGATCCAAAATGGCTGCTGAAACGCATGAGCACAAAGGGCCGCCGCCCGACTTACAACTGTCATCACCAGCCTATCGACTGGCCTTTGCCGATCAGGACTTTCTCTTAGGTGATTCCATGCGTGGTGTGCGCTTCATGCTGGAATATGAAAAAGCCGAAGAGGCTTTACGCGCTTGGGGCATATCCTCAACCATTGTGGTGTTTGGCAGTGCCCGCGTGAGGGAGAATGGCGCGGGTGATCATGCACGTTGGTATCAAGCGGCGCGTGAATTTGCGTCTCTATGCTCACGTGAAGCCGGTGCCCTCGCCCCCCTCGGTACGCAAAGACATAATGTGATTGCCACGGGTGGTGGTCCAGGCATTATGGAGGCCGCCAATCGTGGCGCTTTTGAAGTGGGCGCCCCATCCATTGGCTTTAATATCACATTGCCGCATGAGCAATGGCCTAATGCCTATACAACCCCTGAGCTAACATTTCAGTTTCACTATTTTGCAATACGTAAAATGCATTTAGCGATGCGCGCGCGTGCGCTTGTGGTGTTCCCAGGTGGGTATGGCACATTTGACGAATTATTTGAGGTCCTCAATTTGCGCTGCACCGGTAAATCGCCTGATTTGCCCATCATATTATTTGATAGCGATTATTGGTCGCGCGCAGTTAATTTTGATGTGATGCTCGACGCAGGTGTGATCAATGCGCATGATCTCACTTTGTTTCAATATGCCGATTCAGTTGACGACATTTTATATGCGATCAAAGCCTATAAAAATGGCGCATTACATGTTGTGCCCTGAGTGAGGTCTGATGTTTAACGCAGCCATTGATGCTTTGACGCAGATTTTATCGCCTTCGTTCCGTACTATTTTATGGAAGATTTTAGCTATTACGTTTGCGTTACTTTGCTTTGTCTGGGTTGGGCTAAATCATCTGATCAGCACATATATTCAAGTCCCCTTGCCATGGCTTGCATTGGCTTTGTCTGTTCTGACGGGGTTTGGTCTTTTTGCAGGCATGGGTTTTTTAGTTGCACCTACATCTTCACTTGTGGCTGGTCTTTATCTCGATGATGTCGCCGAGCATGTTGAGCGTGACTTAGCTGCCCCTGATGGACGGGCTTTGCCGAATGGTCAGGCAATTTTTCTTGCCTTAAGATTTACCGGCATGTCGATTGTGGTCAATCTCGTAGCCTTGCTCTTTTTATTTGTGCCATTCGTTAATATTTTTGCATTTTTTGTTGCAAATGCCTATTTGATGTCGCGCGAATATTTTGCCTTGGCAGCCCTGCGTTATGCATCAATGGCTGATGTGCAACGCATGCGTCAGCAGCATAATTGGTATTTATTTGGCTGCGGATTGATGATGGCTTTATTTGTTGCTGTGCCCGTTCTTAATTTGCTTACGCCCTTATTTGCCACAGCCTTTATGGTGCGTATTCATAATCGTTTGGCAGGTTTTAAGCGTATTGATGTGATCCCTCCACAACGGCAGACCTTATAATGCATTTTCCATTTCCGCTTCTTGTGTGTGATATCGGCGGCACAAATGCACGTTTCGCTTATGTAGAGACGGCGAAAGCTGATTTGCTTTTTCTGCCGCCCCAAAAAACAGCCGATCACGCCACATGCGCAGATGCGTTGCGCGCTGTTTTGGATTCATCCCTCCTGCACAAACGCCCGCGTCCACGCACAATTCTGATGAGCGCTGCTGGACCTTGTGAGGGAACAAGCATTAAACTTACCAATGCTCAATGGGATATAAAAGCGCAGGACATCATGAGTGCCTGCGCTTTTGAACAGGGCATGATGTTTAATGATTTTGAAGCGCAGGCTTTGTCTTTGCCAGCACTCAAGCCAGAATGGGTGCGCCCCATTGGTCCCTCCTTTCAAATTCATGATGGGCCACGTCTGATCTCGGGGCCAGGGACTGGCTTGGGTACGGCCGCTCTTCTTTATAAAGATCATAAATTCATTGCGGTGCCCACTGAATCCGGCCACATGGATTTTGCACCCGTGCGTGATGAAGAGCATCTTTTCTGGCCTCATATCGAAAAGAGGCTCGGGCGCATTACCGCTGAAACTCTTCTCTCAGGCGCTGGTCTTCAGCGCCTTCATCGTGCGCGTCAGGCTGCACATGGTTTTGAACGCAGTGATGATGATGGGGTGGCGATTGTCGCGCATGCCCTTGCATATCCCCATAGTTTTGAAGCTGATACCATCCGTGCCTTTTGGCTGTTACTGGCGCGCTTTGTCGGTGATATGGCTATTACTTTTGTTGCCAGTGCGGGGGTGACTTTGTCAGGTGGTATTGTGCCGCGCATTATATCTTTATGCCAACATCAGGAATTCCGTGCGGCGTTTGAAAATAAAGCACCTTATGAACATATTATGCGCGCCATCGGGGTTCAGATGATTCATGTCCCAGACACTGTCTTGGCAGGCCTCGCTTATGTCGCTGCTCACCCCGATCGTTATATGCTCGAGCAAAGCCGCTTATGGGCTTAATTAAGCCGCATTATTTTTTTGACCATCCGCTAACATAAGATAGAGGCCAGATGGATCGCGTGTTGCACGCAAGCGTGCCACAAATTGGCCATCGCGCATCATACGCGCAATGCGTGAGAGTGCTTTGAGATGGTCAGCGCCTGCTTCTTCGGGAGCAATGAGCATGAAAATAAGATCAACGGGCACGCCATCAACGGATTCATAATCCACCGCCCGCTCCAACCGCGCAAATACGCCAAAGAGGCGATGGCATTTGAGCATTTTGGCATGGGGGATAGCGATGCCATTTCCAATTCCAGTTGAGCCTAATTTTTCGCGCTGCCAGACCGCATCGAATATCTCACGCTCACGCAAACCCGAAACATGGGCTGCGCGTTCGCATATTTCCTGCAAAACTTGCTTGCGCCCATTCGCCTTAAGATGGGGAAGAATGGAGTCAGCACTAATCAAATCAGATAAAGGCATAGCCGTCCGTAAAATGCCCATGGGGCTAAGATGTTAAATCCGCGAGGACGCTTACACTGAGCGCGAACGGGCCTCATCGGGTGAGGGGTCAATCCAGCCGATATGACCATCACTGCGGCGATATACAAAATTTACACGCCCATTTCCAGCATGGCGAAAGACCAGAACATGTGCACCGGTAAAGTCAAGCTCCGTTACGGCATGTGATACTGTTAAGGTCGGCATAGTCTGAGTTTTCTCAGCGACAACAACGGGATGGAAGCCGTCTTGGCTGTCAATCTGCTCATCATCCGGTGCCTCGAGCGTATAATGGGCGATAATGGGCTCTTGAGCGGCCCCGTCCTGACGATCCCCATGATGGCCTTTAAGGCGGCTTTTATAGCGGCGCAGGCGTTTTTCGAGTCGATCAGCGGCTTGGTCAACACTGACATAGGGCTCATGCCCCCGTCCTTCCGCATGCAAGGTGATTCCCCGACTGAGATGCAGCGTGCAGTCAGCCCGATAGCCCGATCCCTCATGATCGACAATCACATGGCCTGTAATGGGCCCGCTGACATATTTGTGTGCGCACGCTTCAATACGCTCCAGCACATGCCCACGCATGGCCTCACCAATATCAAAATTTTTTCCGGAGACACGTAGAACCATTTTGCAACATCCTTTTAATGCGAGCCATCATCAAGCGCTGGGAACGCTCATGACAGCTTCATGTCTGGTCCTAAGGAAAAAGTTAAGATCGCAGCTCCAAGCTGTCAACCGCATCAAAAAAATATAAATATGGGACTATGACTATATATTGCGCCGCACTCTAATGTGAGGCGCGGGCTAAAGCTTGCTTTTCACGCCGCCGCTCGACCGAGGATGGAATGCGCAGACTTTCGCGGTATTTGGCAACAGTGCGCCGCGCAATATCAACCTTGGATTCTTTCAAGCGCACGACAATAGCATCATCCGATAAAACATTGTCGGGACTTTCGGCATCAATCATTTGTTTAATACGGAAGCGCACTGCTTCGGCAGAATGGGACTCACCACCCCCATGGGCTGGAATGGATGCAGTGAAGAAATATTTCAGTTCAAACAAACCGCGTGGTGAGGACATATATTTATTTGATGTCACGCGCGACACAGTTGATTCATGCATGCCAATGGCATCAGCAACTGTTTTGAGATTAAGCGGGCGTAAATGCTCGACACCATGCGCAAAAAACGCATCTTGTTGACGCACAATTTCAGTTGCCACCTTCAAAATAGTACGTGCGCGTTGCTCAAGGCTTTTGGTGAGCCAATTAGCTGTTTGCAAACATGTGTTGATGAATGTTTTATCAGCAGCTGTTCCTGCCGCGCGCGAGACATTAGCTGCATAGGATTGATTGACCAATACACGCGGCAGACCTTCGGGATTGAGTTCGACATGCCATGAGCCATCATGCAAGGCACGCACAGTCACATCGGGAATAACGGGCTGTACAGCCTCGCCACCAAAGGCGCGTCCTGGTTTAGGATTGAGCTGGCGTAATTCCGCCGCCATATCCGCCATATCTTCATCATCGACATCGCATAATTTACGTAAGGTCGCAAAATCACGGCGTGCTAATAAAGGCAGATTAGCAACTAATATCTGCATGGCCGGATCAAAGCGATCACGCTCGCGCAATTGAATGGCCAGACATTCCGCTACATCACGCGCGCCAACCCCCGAGGGGTCAAAGGTCTGGATCAACTCAAGCATTTTTGTGGTGCGCTCAACCGAAGCGCCCAAACGATCGGCGATGGCGTCAATACTATCGGCGAGATAGCCAGCATCATTAATGGAATCGATAATGGCTTGACCGATCATGCGATCAATGGGGTCGGAGACACTAACCCCTAATTGCTCACTGAGATGATCGGCTAATGTGGCATGGGCCGCAACATAGGCTTCGAGATTATTAGGATCATCATCAAAAGAATTTTGGCCTGATGACCCACTCCATGATGTTGCGGAAAGACCAAGCTGCGCGCTTGCATCGGCATTATGCTCAAGCGGTGTGACGGCCCGATCCGCATCAAAATTATTTTCAACTTCAGTGCCAAGACTATGTTCAAGCGCATGGCGGTCTGTTTCGAAATCCTCACGCACCCAATCCGCTTCGTGACGCGCATCCGCAAAAGCAGGTGCATCATCATTTAAGTCAAAACCAGTGCTGTCATTATGTTCCCCCTCTTGCGCAAAACCATGCGCTTCATCAGAACTTATGGCACTGGCTTCAAAAGGATCGGAAGGCACATCGTCAGCGCGCTCGAGCAGGGGATTGCGTTCAAGCTCTTCCTCAACATAAGCAGCAAGTTCGATATTGGAAAATTGCAAAAGCTTAATCGCCTGCAATAATTGCGGCGTCATGACCAGGGATTGCCCCTGACGCATCATAAGCTTGGTCGAAAGCGCCATACGCACACTCTCATCTTGTGCCACTTCAGAAAGCGGCCCACTTTTTGCTTATAGCACGAAGCCGAGACCTTGCCAGCCCATTGCGTCAAGTTGGAATGAAATATGCGTTGCTTTGAGTGCCATGGTTAAAAAGATGTAAATAAAAAGGGCGCCTCAGAGCGCCCTTCTCAACACATGTCATGGCTGGTCTCAGCGTGGTGCTAAGACCATAATCATTTGCCGCCCTTCCATGGAGGGTTCAGCCTCAACTTTAGCGATCGCGCTGGTTTCTTCTTTCACGCGTTGCAACAAACGAAAGCCCAATTCTTGATGGGCAAGCTCGCGGCCGCGGAAACGCAAAGTGACTTTAACCTTATCGCCTTCTTCGAAGAAGCGTCGTACAGCCTTCATCTTCACGTCATAGTCATGGTCATCAATGCCCGGACGTAGTTTAATTTCCTTGACCTCGACAACCTTTTGCTTTTTGCGTGCTTCAGCCTGCTTCTTTTGTTCGAGAAAGCGGAATTTGCCGTAATCAAGGATTTTGCAAACGGGAGGGTTTGCATTGGGCACGATCTCCACGAGATCAAGGCCAGCTTCCTCGGCAAGTTTATTGGCTTCTAAAATATCGGTGACGCCACGATTTTGACCATCTTGGTCAATTAACATCACTTCACGCACGCGAATATCACGATTGATCCTTGGCCCGTCTTTTTGCGGGACAGGTGCAGCTTTATTTGGACGGCGAATGGGTTCACTCCTTATGGTTCATTATCAGATTTCATGCATGGGACTCACATAGGGGCGGTCCAGCATTAAACCCACGTCAGATTCCCTATATATGGGTGTGAAGTCAACATCTGTGAACGCAAAAGACTAAAATGACGTAAAAGGGTCACACTTCGTCAAGCGCTTGGGGTGAAAGCAGGCGGGCATAGATGTCCAATGTCCGATAACACATGATTTCGAGCGAAAATTGCATTTCTACATGATTACGCGAGCGCTGAGCCAGATCAGCGCGGGCGCTTGCGCTCAATCCCAATGCCGCGCCAATGGCCCGAGCAAGGGCCGAGGGGTCATTGGGGGGGATATGCCAGCCCGTCCGCGCGGCATCCGTCACCAGAGGCGGAGCTAGGACAGTTTCGGGCACCGCGCCCAAATTGGTGACAATAACGGGAACGCCCATAGCCTGCGCTTCAACAGCGCTACGGCCAAAAGCCTCCGGTTGCGTCGAAGGTACAGTTACAGCCGCCGCTGCCAAATAGGCTGCGGCCATATCTGTGCAATGGCCGACGCGGCGGACATATTTTGTCAGCTCTTTATCAGCAATGGCTTTGTCAATTTCCTCAACATAATGTGAGCGTCCCTGATGATCGCCCGCCAAAATAAAGAGAGTGTTGGTGAGCCCGCTTTTGACCAAAATGTCAGCCGCATCAATCAGTACTTTTTGACCCTTCCAGCTCGTAAGTCGCCCCGCCAGCAACACAATGCGTTGATCGGGCGTTGCGCCCCATTGTGTACGCAAGGCATTGACACGTGAGGGATGGACCGCAGAGGGAGCAAATTGGCGTAGATCAGTGCCGCGATGAATGGTTTCAACATGATCTTGCGCAAATGGATAAAGCGCGACGATTTGTTCGGCGGTATAAAATGAATTGGCAATCACCGCATCACCACGCGCCATCACTGAATTATAGAGTAATTTCAGGCTTGATTGATGGGAATAGCTGCCGTGATAGGTCGTGACAAATGGTCGTGATGTCCCGCGCACCGCGCCAAAGGCGACCCATGCAGGTGCGCGTGAACGGGCGTGAATAAGATCAACCCCCTCGCGTTCAATCACGCGCTGAAGGCGCATGACATTAAGGGCCATTTTAAGCGGGTTTTTTGTTTTTGCGGGAAAGGGAATCCATATCCCTCCCTTGGCTTGTAATTCGCTGACCAAACGCCCACCTTCACTGGCAACAAGGGGACGCGCGCCCGCTTGCGACAACGCAGAGGCGACATCAATTGTTGTGCGTTCAGCGCCTCCTGCATCGAGTTCAGGAATAATTTGTAAGATCGTGCGACCAGCCAATCCATTGGTGCGTTGAAAAACGCTATAACTCATTAAAATTAAACTCCGTGTTCGC
>Ga0164296_1002961_pt1 | contig 16406 bp, 21 predicted proteins | sample GEODES057metaG_FD_113533 | JGI IMG/M metagenome (GOLD analysis project Ga0164296, IMG submission 113533) | Dystrophic lake water microbial communities from Trout Bog Lake, Wisconsin, USA - GEODES057 metaG | ecosystem: Environmental > Aquatic > Freshwater > Lake | place: USA: Trout Bog Lake... | reverse complement strand
TCTTCACTATCTTGGCTCCTAGTCGCCGCATCCGCTCGGATTTCGACAATCTGGCCCACCATTGATTCCTTACTACTCCAATAATCGTTGCGCTGATCGTCACTAAAACCGGAGCCAACATTAACCAAAATTGATTTGCCGTCATCTTCACCTTCACAAATTAACGCACCTAACTTACCTTCGTTACGACCTGTGCCTTCTTCGTAACCGGTTACTGTTAAACTAACTTCGATAAATGGTTTTTGTTTCAACCATGACACACTACGCTTGCATTCATACATTGCATTAGGATCTTTAATCATAATGCCTTCAAATCCCGCATCAATAGCATCTTTATTGTATTGTTTGAATTGAAGCTCGCCCACATAGGTATCTAAGTCAACTTCGATCTGTGGAATAATATCAATGTTACCGCAAGCATCAAAAACATGTTTGTATGTCTTTAATAGATTAGTGCGGCGGCGTTGGCCCATTGTGCTAACACCTTTTTGGAATTCTGATAACGGAATAATATCAAACAACATTAGACGAGCGTCTGATGCCTGTACATCATCTTTGCGATGTACTTGTTTCATTAGGTCCTGAAATGACTTACTAACTACTTCGCCGTCGAGTACATAGCTTCGACCAATGAGATCGATGTTAGCCAAAAGGCTATCTGCAATGTGGCTAAAGTTTTCCAGCACTTTACCATTTCTTGTGTATTGAACAACGGTTCGAGCTTCATAGTTGACAATGGTAATGCATCGTACTCCGTCCAGCTTTGGCTCAATGAGTCGTACACCTTTAATCTTTTTCTCATGATTGGCTCCATCGTGTGCCAGCATACACTCGAATACAGGGATAGGAGAAATTGCTGTGCCTTTTACTGCTTTATTTACAGTCTTTTCGCTTACGCCACAGCGCAAGTCTTTAATAAGAATACGGCGATACCAATCGTTCCATTGTTTACCTGTGCTAGCAGAAAGTGCTAGTTCAATTGCATTGCGGGCGTCATGCCCTGTGAGTTGTCTGGTGCTCAATAGATGAGCAAGTTCTTTAAAAGCGACCCAAGGTAGGCCTTGGCCATCTGGTCCGCTATGGCTAGGAACTTTCTTAACACCAAACGTGATATATGGACTAAGGGCTAGATGTAACCCTTCGAAGAATTCTGTGTTGTTAGCAGTAGTTTCTGCTTCAATGATCGCTTCTTTGTTTAAGCGGCTAGAGTGATCTTCTAATGATCTAATGATACTATCGCAGTGACTCATGACATTCCTTATTAGTTCGCAATAGTATTATTTTACAACAAAGTTGGTAAAAAGTCAATCATAATTCAATGATTTGGATAGACGTTTCTTTGTCCAATCCGTTTATTGCTTTGACTGATCCTTCTACTCGTGTAGGGAATGTTAAAGTATATGTAGCAACTACTTTTCCGGAATCGTTTAACCAATGCAAGAATATTTTACTACCCTCTTGTGGCACTAAAACAACACCAGTTCCGGCTTCTATTTTAGAATCTGCTTTGCCAGCTAGTTTAATTTTACTGTGTTTAAGAGCTTGATATCTCATACGCTGAAAGAACTTCCACAACCGCATGTAGTTGTTGCATTTGGATTTTGAATAGAAAAACTTGAACCCATAATATCCTCTTTATAATCAATAGTAGCACCAACCAAATATTGGTAACTCATACTGTCTATCAAGAGTTTAACATTATTCTTTTCTATTGTAAAGTCATCGTCATTAACATCTTCGTCAAAGGTAAAACCGTACTGGAATCCAGAACATCCGCCGCCTTGGACAAATACCCTAAGCGCAAGATTGGGATTATTCTCTTCAATTAAGAGATCTGCAAGTTTTTCTAGACATGCATCAGTTACGATAATTGGTTCCATTATTTTATTCCTAATTTTTTACGAATCTTAGTAGCACTGATATCTGTAATATCATTGTTAAACGTTTCTTCGCCTGCTGTGTAGCCCACGCCACGACCCCAACCAATATGTACAATATTAGGAACTACCTGTATTTCATATTGTCCTTGATAGATAGGATCTAAGTCTCGACGAATAAAACTTTTAACTTTTTTAATTTCAAATGGATTACTACCTTGCCAACCCTGGCAGTCGCGTATTTGTATAACTACCTGCCCTGTACGCTGTATTAAACGTTCAAATAAAGCACGGTGTCCATCATGCCATGGTTGCCAACGTCCCAACATCTGTACCGTTTCTTTCCGCCAGTCAAAGACAGGACGGCGACGACGGTCGATTATGTGTTGGCCAATAAACTCTGCCCATTTTTCTGCATTTTGTTCATTAACACGGAAGTCGTATACTTCAGGTTCTTGGAACATAGCATTAGTATCAGCATATCGACCTTCACGAATAGTATCCATCCAAATGGTCCAATCAGCTTTGAAGTTGTTACGCTGTTCGACCAATGGTGCAACAAAGTCGCAGATAACATAGTCGCCGCCGGCTTCCATGCTGAACTGGAACATGCGTAGACTCTGACGTATACGTCCGTCTTGACTGAAGTCCCAGTCGTTGTATTTGCGGCGTATATCATCGGCATTGAACCAAGTTACCTGGCATTCGGTAGACATTGGTAGCATTTCTGCACGACCGTAACTGATACTTCCATGCACTTCTAAATACCGTTTAAGAGCACCTGCCAGTGTTGTTTTACCAGAGCCCGGAAGGCCCATAATTAAAATTCTAGTTGTCATGTTTTGCTTTATAATCTGCTACTGCGGCTTTGATCGCATCTTCTGCCAAAATTGAACAATGGATCTTAACGGGCGGAAGTGCAAGTTCTTCGGCAATGTCACTGTTTTTAATACTTCCCGCCTGATCAAGTGTTTTTCCCTTAACCCATTCTGTGACAAGGGATGAACTAGCAATAGCAGATCCACATCCGTATGTTTTAAATTTCGCATCAGTAATAACCCCATCTTCCACTTTAATCTGAAGTTTCATTACATCGCCCGTCAGCCGCATGCCGGAGCACCAACCATCCCGGTGCCGACATGCGCTTCATCCTTGGCGAAAGATCCTACATTTCTTGGGTTTTCATAATGGTCAATTACTTTATCTGAATAAGCCATTGTATTCTCCTAATACTTTGTTTATTATTTCTTCTGATTGGAAGCGATCCCATTTCGTCCTATTTTCTTCCCCCAGAATCCATTGAAGGTTACTAGCACCTCCAATGACTTTTGGATCTATACCTAATTCGTAACCCTGTTTGAAAGGAATGATATGATCTAATTGATATTGATCTTTCCTTTTGCCAGTATTACTAGGTACAAGTCCTGCCTTTTTCATAGCATACACTGATCTATACGTTGCTTTTTTACATTCACTTTTGTATGTTACAAATTCATCATTTACTTCTCGTTTAGGACGGAGATTATTCATCTTACCTTCCCAATTTGGATTACCAATAGCCGACCATTTAATACTTTGTTCAGGGTTTGATAATCCTTTATTCCATCCCCAACCTTTTTTTAATCCTTCTCTATTTTGTTTGGCCTTCTGTTCTTCTGTTAATTTTAATCCTTTGTTCCAAGGATCATATTCTCCCCTATTCAAAGGATTTTTACATTTTTGTGAACAATAATCTAAGAACCGGGGTTTAGTTTCAAACTCTTTCCCACAAAATTGACAATTTTTAATAATGCCATACTTGGTTTTCATACAAGTATTTATCATCTAGGCGCACCCGCCATATTAGTTTTGAACTGCTACTGTTCTGTAACAATTACAGCTAGCATCCAAAAGAGCTTCCCAATGGAACCCTACTGGTGCTTGTGGAGGAACAACTTGCGGTGCTGGATATACAGGTTGCGGTTGTACTACAACAACATTTGGCTGTACTGGACGAGAAATCTCATAACCAATAACACCCCCAACCACTGCGGGAACTACCCAACCAAATCCTGGACGATAAACATAATGACCGCCACCGTGATGCCATCCATCGGCGTGAGATACTGCACATGTTCCTAAACCTGCAGATAAAATAATCGGTAATAAAAACTTTTTCATAATAATCTCCTATACTACTATAACGCCTAGACTGTCATTAAAGTTGACAGGCTCACATATTTATAGTTAAATATTAACATGATTACTGTTACAGAACAAGCCGCTAAGAAAATCTCCCAAAATTTGGTAAAAAGAGGCAAGGGGATTGGGATCCGTCTCGGAGTTAAAACCACAGGATGTTCTGGGTTGGCCTATGTACTAGAATATGTCGATGAGTTGGACGCATTTGATAATGTATTTGAATGTGGCGGTGTTCAAGTTATTATTGATAATAAAAGTATAGTCTATTTAGAAGGACTTACTATCGATTATAAACGACAAGGGTTAAATGAAGGATTTGAATTTACCAATCCAAATTCTAAAGGCGAGTGCGGATGCGGCGAATCATTCAGAGTGTAGTATAGAATACTTAACTTTGTCCCAAAATTTAATTCTAGCGTTTATTGCTTCGATTGCTGTTTGTTCAGCTTCTACTATCTTAATCGGATCGTGTTCACAAAGCTCTGCCAAAAGAGTTAATGCTCCCGGACCGTGTTCATCATGATCAATTTGAACATGTCTATCTAGATAGTAACGAAACCTAGGGACTTCTATGTCAGTTACTTGCAATACAATGCGCTCAAACATTGCAGGAATAACTGTTTCTCTACCATATGTAAATGCAGATGCAATTTCGTGTGCCTTGTTTCGATTGATAATAGCAAACGTTGATTTCATAAACTGTCTACTCGATTCAGGTATCACTGCACGATCTAATGCATATTGAATTCCTTTACTATCAACTAGATCAATAAACTCAAACACTGCTCGAGTATCGACTCCTATCTCCTTCATTGCTTGACAATATAAATCAAAATGACTAATAGGTAATCCGTCAGGGCCTATGTCGCTTTCCTCAGATAATATAATTTCGTTAATAATTCTACTAGATGTTCGTTGTAATCTATTAGGTATCCATACATTACCGCTTGGACATACTGAGTGTTGTAATGATTTGGCCAAACTCATAAAATCCCAAACGGCATAAACATGCTGTTCCATAAAGAGTTTTAAATCATCAACAGACTGTATTGTATCTGTGATCAGTAGACTGTGATTTTCTAATGCGGCTTTACGTTGTGCAACTTTCAAGATTCTTTCCTATTCTCGAAAACGTTAAAGTTTGTAGAAATAATTGTTCTACGAGTGCCCGGAGGCTTTGGTTGTGTGCTGTGTACCAGATATCCTGGCATAACTATCATCATGCCCTTGCTGGGCTTAATAGGCATACTTGCACGACCACTTCTACCATTGTCGTATCTATTAACCCAATTAAAAGAAGCAAGCGGATCTTGTACCAATAGGTCTCCGCTGTTTTCATCAGCTTCTAAATAAAATATACCTGTAATAAAGGATCCACCATGATAATGAGGTGTAAGGTATTGATTGTCCTTGTAGTCAACAAGCCATGCTCTATCTATCTTTGCAGAGCTATATAAATTAGATCCATGTGCCAGTAACTGATCTGCTAGCAATTTAAAATGATCTTTGACTATAATAAAATCTGGATCATTTGATACAGCATCCCATAAATCTTCTGTTTGTGGAATTAATGGCAATTTGTTTAGAATAGAGTTGCATACATCTACGGATAGATGATCAATTAACAAATCAACTTTGGTTAAGTTTACTATTTTAGGCATGTTGAGCTTGTGTGGAGATAGTATTTAATCCCCAGTCTTCTAGCTCGACAGGACTTTGAAATAACATTTCAAAGGCTTTTTGTTGTATTGTTCCATATAGTGCTTTTTCAACACGACAATTGATGTTGAACACTTCATCATCAACTTTGATAGGGCACGAACTCTTGCACAATCTTAGATTTGGACAATGATAGCAGTGAGAACTTTTTCTATCCAAATCTAGTTTGTTAATATCGCTGTTGGCAATATCTGATAAGTGACCAGTTGCATAATCAGTTTTAGTATGTGGGCACAATCTTATGTTGCCATCTAGATCAAAACTAATAATATCAGATGCATCTGCTCCACAGTTAGATGTAATTGTAATAGGCATTTGTTTATGAACAGATGCCGCATATTTTAATACACCACGCCCTCCATTAAACCATATAGAAGGAAGCAATTCTTTATCGTGAGCAACTCCATATAAGGCATGCTGTTCTGCAGACTTTGTGAGATAATCATTTAATATAGTTTTAAACTTAGCAACATGTTCGCCTGTGATAACATGGTCTGCACTATTCTGGGTGTTTGTTTCGTCATATACTCTACCTAGTGTCCAACTTATACTGGCATGTTTGAGATTGTATTTGTCAACATACTTTTTAAAATACTTGTTGATGCTGAATAGATTGTAATTTGTTTTGCTGATAACAGGATTGAAACTGTATTGAAATTTAGGCCACATGTCATCGAACTGTTTGATAACACTTGCACGTTTTTCTAAAGGATTTAGACCGCGCAATACTTCCTGTAGATGTCCATCGTGACTAATGCCCATCGTAACTGTGCTTGACAATGATTTAAAAAAGTCTACATGCTTTTGTTGTAGTGCAGATCCGTTAGTTGATATATACCAAACTAATCCTTCTTTATCAAACTCTAACATTAACTGTTCCATGTCTTTCCAATATAAGAAAGGTTCACCGCCCCATAGCTCAATGCGTTCAAGTTTAGATAGATCTAAGTTGTCTCTAATTTGATTTATTAGATTGCCCAAGTTTTTGTTTTGCGGACGCTCATCTGGATTGCCAATATCCTTTTGCATACAATAAGAACAATCATAGTTACAACCGTGTCCTAAGGTAATTCTAAGAGATATTGGAGTTGTTGATTTATAATCAACACCGTTAACATCCTGCCATTCTTTTAATAATTCTGGATCTATGTCGCAAGGTAGACTCAGGATGTTGCCATCCTGATCGTATATTGCGTTTACCTGATTATTATAATAAAAGTATTCGCCTGTCCGTAAAATTTTAAATTTGCTGTAGCTCATTAACTTGTGTAATCTGTTAGATAGTGAAAATGACCCATAACTTGATCTAAGCCATCTGCTAAAACCCCAGTATCGCTTGCGATAATTGGACTACCGGCAGATATGGCTGATACACCATAGATAGAAATTGGTGTTGTGGTGCCCGAAATATAGCCATAACCAGAAGTACCGTTAGTATAGGCACCACTACCGTAGCCGGATGGATCTTGTCCGCCGTATGTGTGTTGGCCATATTCATCACTATAAGTATGTTGATGTTGACACCAATCAGTAATTAATGAATTGATTGTGTTTATGTCACTTGCGTAGATAATTTTACCAGACTGAATATTGTTAAGAAGAGTTGTAACATCAGCCGCGGTATTATTAAGTATTCCAGAACTAGATGTTGGACCGTTTGTAGTTGCTGATCTTGTTGCCATGTTATTCTCCGTTTTCTTTATTTATTGTAATAATGCTGGTCGCAGAATCATTCTCATTGGGACGTATTATTCCGGCAGGAGTTATTACATAGCCATATTTATCCACTAATTGGTTTAAGAATTTAGTGTTGCGTTTTAACATTACAGCAGGTATAAAATTAAAATCCTTGTTTATGGTAAATTTATTAACAGTTTCAAAATAATCTCTGTACTTAATGATTCTAGGATCTGTGCTTTCTGCCATTTCCTTGGAAAATTGTTTATACATTTGTTGTTTGCCAGTTAATTGGTAATAGATTAATTCGTTAATATCTATAGGCCCATCTGGCAATTTATAAAATGTATCTAGATGTATGTTTGTAGCATCGTTAATACTATAATAAAATCTATCATTATATAATTGAATTGCTTCTCTATAAATTTGATATATCTTTCCCTTGTAGTTAAAAACATAGGTGTTCTGATAATCCAATTCATTAGCATCATATAACGGGTTAGATTCATCCAACAAATTGCTCTGCAAAGAATTATGCATATTGTTATCAACTAGCCAGTCGATAATTTCTTGAACCCTAGGATCTAATACAGTATCTAAGCTGGTTCTAATAACTTTAATTTTTTTAATTACATACTTTGATTGATAATCTTTTAGTATGTTTAATATTTTATGATCTTTGTTTGCTTTAAGCAAGAAACTTTCACTTAAACTTATATCACTCAACTCACGAACTGTGATGTCTTTCATTAATGTTTTGTGGTGTATAATTAACGCATTATCTGTCATGCAAAAACCAAAAAGGTTTGCATGATTAACATACCAATCATATATATGTTTGTGATTGAGTTTTAAAAAGGTAAAGTCATCATTAGTTCTTAATTCATAAAAGAACTCAAAAAAATCAAACCATCTACGTTCCATCTCAGCAGTTATCTTATCTGGAACATTTCCGCTAAATTGTGAAAAGCCTTCTTTTAATTCATCTTTGATGTAGCACACTTGACAGTTAGCTCTGCAGGTATATTTGTTCATCGGAGAAAAATACAAATCAGAATCAAACGGACGCAGGCTATCTTGTTCTAGCCAATACAAATGATGATCGGTATAATCAATAAAACGTTCGCCTTCAAACATTGTCTATCCTTGCCCAATGAAACATTGTAGGTTTGGTTTGTAGTTCTGCCATGTGTGCAACAAAAATAGCCATAATTTGATAAAACTCAATACAGTTGTTACCGGGCTCTTTTTCAAACATGCTATATAGATATTTCAATCCGCACAATGATTTGCTTGAACATGTTTTGCATTTATCTAATAATAAACTGTCTTCTGGTTGTGGTCCGTATATGATAGGTTTATCTTCTAATATCCATTGTCCTACTCTGTACTCAGGGCGTTGATATTCTAAGAAATCAAACTCAGGATACATATAACCATCGGGACTTAGAATTAGTTTATAATGTGTATCAAGGTAATGTTTATCAATATCTTTATAGTTGCCATCAAGATAACATTTAATGCCGTTAGCATATAATGTGTGAATGAACATTGCAAAGTTTTGAGTGAACACTCGTAAATCAGTATCTTCAACCATAACTTTAAATTTAGTAGCGCCACGCAGATGTCTTAGGGGAATTAGATTAATTACATTTGAGCCTGCAGAGCGCATGTCTTTGATAACATGATATACTGTGTCTAGACTAAATCCTTCAGGGTCGTCAATCGGAACAACGAATTGAAATTGTATTTGGGAATCGTATTGTCTGATCAAACTAGCCATTGCTCGAAGATCAAATACTTCTCTGTTACGTGCCTGAAAATTAAAATCGTAGCTTAAGGTTATTTTAAAGTTTGGTCCCCACTTTTTTAGGAACCATTCATTTTCTACAATTAAACTACCGTTGGTAGTCATGCTAAATCTTTCTACACCTAACGCTTGTAACTTAGGCCAAATTGTATCTAGTATTCTATCAATCTTTTTAATGTAAAGGAATGGTTCCCCGCCGTGAAAACTAAAATTACGTAAACTTGCTCCCTCGGCAATCATATCGTCTAAGAGTTTAACCAAATAGGATAGGCTTGTGCCTCTAAGGTTTTGACTGCCTATAACATCTTTAATGTATCCTCGATCACAATACTTGCAGTCGAAATTACATGTGTCGCCCATATAAACAACAACCAACGATACGCCATTATATTTCATATGCCCAACAATCTAAATGAAAGCTTCTTGTCAATTTTATTACTATTGTTGTATATAGTGTTGTTTATAGTGATCATGTAGAACAACGTTCCAATATCTGCATCAATATTCAATAGTTTTGCAACTTTGCCTTGTTCTTTAAAAAAATCAAGGTAGAATGATTCAGCCGAAGTCTTCTCTATAGAATTGTTCACTAGGTTATTGAACTCATCTAATGTATCAACTTTAATTCCTATATTCCATAGTGATAGAGTAAACTGATAATTAGGCCATTGTTTATTTTTAAAATCTTCGATAGTATATGTTTCTACACCTGTGTTGAGATGTTGCCAGAGCATATAGGCAAATGTATAATCAAATAGAACAGGGCCTTCGATAGATAGTTGATTAACTTTCTTTTCTAACAACAACTTGAATGAAGTATCTGCTACATCCTTCTTAAGGTCGATAAACAATTTAACAATCTCTTGGCACATATCGTCGGGCCGGAACATTCTTGGTCCGGTATCAATATTGCCAGCAGGACATTGATAACAATAATTTTGATAATCACATGTCTTACACTTTTCTTCTACTTTAAACATCTTAGCATATTCTTTTTGGAATGTTTTGTATCTATCAATATAAACACGATCCTTAAGAATGTTACCTAATACTGTTTCGTGTGCGGCTTCCTTTTGATTAGTAAAGAAATAACATCCGCTGAAGTCACCGCTTGCATCAATAGCAATCATGTCGGCACCAATCATACAGTTGTTATCCATCTTCTCACCGACACCTTCACTAAACTGTATACTAAAGTCTTTATAGGTATTCAAAATATATAGTATATCTTGATGTAGTTTGTTCCAGATATCTTTTGGCCAGTTGATAAATCCACGTAGACTATCTAGCACTAAAGGATGAATGATCATCTTACGAATGCCTCTACGATATAACTCGTCTACAAAGGCCAACATGTCTGGCGCAGTTTCTAAACTAATAGTAGAACGAATAGTCAATCGCTCTGCTCTAACATCTGCAGGTATTAGCTCGATGTTATCTAAAATTTTATCAATATCAGATTGTTTCAGTTCTCTATAATCTTTATCTACATTAAGTGTGTCAATACTGATCAACGAATGTGTGTATTCTTTACTATAGAACGCATCTATAAATTCTTTGTCTAACAATAGCCCATTAGAACAAATACCTATAGCCTGTCTGTTTGATTCATTATGCCAATTGTTTAAAAAATATTCTGGATCACTATTGATAAAATCAATAATAAGTTTTTTGTGTATTAACGGTTCGCCGCCAAAGAACTGAAACATCTTAAGTTCTTTGTTATTAATCTTGTATAACCAATCGTATACTGTTCTTAGACTTTCTACTGTAAATCTACCAAAATCTTTATTGTGTTGCTCATAGCAATAGGTGCAACTTAAATTACATGCGTTAGTAAGAATAACATTCATGTGTGCCAGGTCTTGAAACAAATACCTAACACTATTAAAATTTACAATCGTTTCTGTTTTTTTAGGGACTATTGATATTAGTCTGTTGGTTTTTAAATCCCCGTTAGGATTAATGATATCTTCTGTAAGTACTTCTAGATTGCCGTTAACTTCTCGAACACTGGCCGCATGCCCTTTGATTCGAGCTTGCTGTGCATCATTTAGTGTTCTATATAACTTGATCTCATTGATCACAAATTGCCTCTTCCGCAATCACACTGACAATTTGTATTGTAAGTGTCTGTCCATGTATGAGTGTGACCGACTAGGTCATTTAATACAGTCAACATCTGTCTATAGGTACTGGCACTGATTTGTTGACCGGCAAGTGGGGCAGCTGGTGCTGTGTCCGCTGAAGTGTAGGAATTTGTAGCGTCTGTTTGACTTGTGCTTGGTGATGCCATATTATTCTCCGATCAGTATGTACTGATATGTTAATTTTCCTCGTTCGCCTTTTGAAGCAAAATGTTTGCTAAGATCGTTGAAATCAATATCAATTTTAACAAATACAACTTTTCCGTTGTCTGTTAATGTAATGGAGTTTTTATTTCTTTCAAAATCCCAGTTACTTTCAACTGACATCGAAACTTCTGGTAAATTAAAATTTGCTATCCTTGCCAACATGCTGTCTTCACCGATATTTATGCTAACTTTTGGGCTGTTTAAGAATATATGTTCGCCTATTACTGCCCGAGCGCCGATAACTTTTGGTTTAAAAAACAAGTCAAACTGACGATCTCTATGTGAAGAAATAGGAAATAGCACGTGATCACCTAATTCTTCTGCCATGTTAATAGTTCTACCAGAGTTAATAAAATGTGGATTAACTGCCAGGGTATAAAAATTATCTAGATTGTTTTTATATGCTATAAACCAAGTATGGGTCAATGTAGCACCTTTATGCGGGAATAGATCGTTATTTGTGTCTAAATCAAATAACTTCATATTTCCATCTAATCCACGACGAGAATAAAATACGCTAAATTGTAGAGCTAGTTCTGGTGCTGATTTTCTAGAATCCATATCATAGAAATAGCCAAATCCTACCCACGGATTTTTGTCTAGTTGATCTGCCAGCGTATCTAAGTTTATTCCTCTTAGCAATGATTTAGATAGGTTTCCGTTATCGTCGATAGGTCGGCGAACTACCAATTGACAATCAGGATCTGTAAGTGTCAGGTTTTTGTCAAGGTACCATTCCCAATATCCAGATTGGGTGTGATTAACAGCAGTGCCTAATAATTTGCTTGATATTTCTTCTGGAATATCCCCAAACCTAGTATGTCTATCGGGTAATTGTACGTCCATGTACATATCCCCTGGTCCCACAATGTCAGTCATGTTTTGTGCCTGTATTATCCCACTCCAATAGGGATCGCCATATGCCTTATTGGTGTGCATTATTTGCCAAATTTTCTTATTTTCAAACATGTTCTTCAACCTTAAATTCATCTGTAATACAACTGATCAATTTTCCATAAAAATCATCTTTGTTTTTTATTATAGTCATAGCTGTTTCCGTATTTAGATATCTATTGTCAATGTTAAAAAAACTAATAGAATCTAGGAAGCCATCAGATTTAACTTTGTTCAAAGAATCTAAAATGCCGTTAACTATAAATTGTTGAGAATTAGACAGATATTTTCCAGACCATAAGAATTTATTATAAAACATTTTCATAAAATTCGCAATAGAGATTCCGGTATCTTTAATCAAAAGATTTCTAATCTTAATGATAATTGGATCTTTGGCAAATTCCTGTTCTGCTTCTGCTATAAATCTCATCTTAACCCAATCGTCTTTGCTGTAAGAAAGAGTTTCAACTACAATTGGTAACATTTGAATTTTTTCATTAACCATTAAATTTTTTTCAACATTGGCCATTCCGCCTTGTTGAGCATTGATCATTGCTACTTTTATTTTAAATTGATTTCGATAATCTAGATCGTAAGCAGGAGAAGTAGGTAACAAAAACCAAGGATGGAAAACACTTATTAGATCGTGTTTATATAATGTATTAAACGTATCAAAAAAGCTATCTAACGTTTCTCCTGGAAGGCCTAGAATGAATTCTACTTCTATTGAAGAATTATATTTTTCCTTAATCGCTAGGTTCTTAGGAAGAATTTCATCAAAGGTTAGATCTACCCTTTTTATATTTTGTTTTATCTTTTCGTCAAGATTTTGTACGCTGAGTTTAATTCGGTTAGTTAATCCATACTCATGAAGTAACTCATAGATTACCACAGAGTGTTCGATAGAGTTTTTTGCTGTTCCTGCTATCTCAACAACATTTGGAAATCCATTTTGCTTAGAATTATCACAAAGCCTTTGTACAAATTCTATATCTCTTTTTTTGATTCCAAAATTAGCATCGGTAAAGATTATTTGCTCCATTCCTAATTTTGAGATTATGTCTATTTCCGCATTTACATACTCATCGGGTTAAAACACTACTTTTGTTCCAGTGCCACCACCCCATTCACAAAATACACATTCGTAAGGACAGCCTCTGCTTGTTTCTAGAGGATACATTATTATTCGATTTTGTTTCTTTATATCAGCAACTAAATTATCTAACTGCAAGTCATTTAATATATTGCTAGGCCAAACAAATTCTTTTTTACTAAAGACCTTATGTGATATTCGTAGATTTCTTTTTTCTGTAGGATATACACAATGAGTAATGTCGCTAGGAGATAAATTATTTTCTAATAATTGAGATATTAAATCATTAAAAAATATTTCACCGTATCCATCAACATCACAGATTAAATCTATAAAAGCATTTTGTTTAAAATAATCATGATTAGATTTGTAGGTTAAATTAGGGCCGCCTATAACAATTAAACACTCGGGCAATCTGTCCTTTACTGCTTTAGCAATAATCATACTATATTCAAAATTCCAAATATACAGACTAAACGCCACAACTTGTGGATTTCTAGAAACGATGATATTAATTAAATCTTCTGTCGAATCATAGATAGCATCAGTGATAGGATCTAACCAGTTGATACGGTGAGAGTCGTTAATGTTTTGATTACAATAGGATTTAAAACTAAAATAACTATAGGGAATCATTGCCACAGGCGAAGGCATTTGGAAATTAATATACTGAATATTCATCGATGTTAAACCTTAATCCACAATCTTTTGCCCATGTTATTATTTCATACTTATTGATATACTTCTGCCAAACATTCCCCCAACCTAAATAATCCTTACCAGGAAGATTCTTCCAATCAAACGATAGCGTTTCTCCTACCAAATGCCAATCAGAAATCATTTCTTCGTAGTTGAAGTGATAGATATTCTTAAAGTCCGTTATCTTTGGATTAAGTTTTGCTAGATTAAACAACAAGGTATGATGGGCGCAAAAATAGAACAATTCTTTACTGATAATTACAGATGCTAGTTCTAAATCAGTTTTACCTTTATGCGCTTTTTGTTTAATGAATAACTGACACTTGCTCAATACTTGGGATAATTGATCAATTCTATCGATCAATATTAGGCTATAATCAGCAGGATTTGATATTTTGTCAATTAACCAAGGTGCTTCACATTTATAAACAACTGACGCAAATTTAGGTGTAGGCGGTACTGTTGTATCTATATCAACATGTATAAGTGGTGCATTTAGGTAGGAGCAGATATGACTGGCTAGAGTAGAACTGCCACACCTTCCCCCGCTAACAATAGCGAAGTTATTCATAACATTACTTATTGTGTTTTCTTAGATGCTAGAAAGGTATTGATTTGGTTAATAGCATCAGCAGTACTGACTCCATTCAAAAACAAATCAAAGAGATGTTGATTAGCAATTAACCATTCGTTGTGTTTAGCTACAGTTGTATTAGCTACATCCATACTAAGTTCTTCGTGACCTTGTAAATGATCTGTTGCAAAATTATTCTCGTCTTCATCATGGACTACCCATCCGATCATAAAATCAATGCCGTCGGGTTTTTTATTAATATGACTGCAACCAGTAATAACATCAGTTGTATAGGTCTTTGATGTTAGATTTTTATAAAATGGGTTATAGGAATTGTATAATACTGTACCTAGTGTGTCGAAAAATGTAGAATCTGTTCCCGCCTTGCTAAAGATATCATTCAAACTTAATCCTGGCCAGTTGGCTAATATAGCGGCTTTGGCTCCAATAGGATCGTTATCTTGATTGCCATACATGCTTTGCACATCGTCATGGTTAACACCGTTGATTGCCGAAAGCACAATCAAACATGCTTCGTTTGCTTCAAGAGTAGGAACAAGGATTGATTTAGTTGTCATAATATTTTTTAATTAGCTATAGTCTGGAACTGCACCGCCGTATTTAACAGATTTGGCCTTCTTACCTTTTAGGTAGTGACCTTTACCATCTGTGTGGCCTTCGCCTTTTGATTGATGTGGACGAAGTCCTTGTGATACACATGAGCTGTGATCTGAACGCCCTAGACGTTTAGGACTGCGACAAATCTTAGGATCTGTTTTACGTTCTTCTATTGCAGATTCTGCCATTCGAATTTGATGTTGTTTATCCCAAAGGCTGTGTAATTTTTTTGGGCTAAGACCGTAGGATCTTGCCACCTTCGATGCTAATCTAGCAACCTGTTTTGGACTAGGATTAGGAAGATCACTTAGCTCTGCTACCAGTTCTCCAAATGCATTTTTAAGTGCATGTTTCTGGGCGTCAAATGACCCTGCGACTTTTTTAAAGCCTTTCTTAAATCCTGTTTTAAAGTTATCCCAAGCAGGACCTTCGTTGACAAATTCGTTAGCTCTCATTTTTTATCCTTTCCTGCTTTCATATTGGCCATCCTTCTTCAACCTGTTTCCAATCTGGATCGCCCGGATGTACTTGACTATATCCACGCTTCCACTCTTTCCTATATTGATCCTTTGGAAATAGATCATCGAAGGTCAGACCCTTGGCAATCCTGTCTCGTACCTGTGGGAATAATTTCTGTATATAGGCTTTATCTTTGCTACGTGGTCCGATAACTTCGCTGGTACCTGATCCAGTATCATAGGATATCCACCACTCAGTAGGTTCGACACGTTTTGGGGGATTTCCATATGTATAGCCATTGCCGCTGATCCGTAGTTTTTTAGGATTGGTATATTCTGTCTGTGGTTGAGGTTTGTTTACCTGAGGTTGTTGGTTGGGATTCTCACCTTGTCTGCGCCATGGTTCTACCTTGACACCTAATTTTGCCGCATGGTTTAAGAATGCCTTGGGT
>Ga0164296_1002956_pt1 | contig 16424 bp, 12 predicted proteins | sample GEODES057metaG_FD_113533 | JGI IMG/M metagenome (GOLD analysis project Ga0164296, IMG submission 113533) | Dystrophic lake water microbial communities from Trout Bog Lake, Wisconsin, USA - GEODES057 metaG | ecosystem: Environmental > Aquatic > Freshwater > Lake | place: USA: Trout Bog Lake... | reverse complement strand
GAATTGTGCGCCAGTAGTCAGGTAAGTTTGGATATTTCGGGTAATCTCATCGTTTCCAAATCATTGAATTCTACTGTTACCTTCTATTCAAAAGCATCTGATACAACTTCTGCTGCTCGTCTGCAAAATGTACACGATATAATGCAAACAAATATCTTAATAATCACTCCCGCTTATGTTACAGCAGCCGAATTGACTGATTTACAAACTAAAATAAATAAGTTTACAGGGCTAAGCGGTACCACTACTTCCGTCAATAGCACTTCCCCAGTATTTACAAAAGCAGTGAACACGGCCATCAAAGTGGGCGCAGCAGATGTAGTGACAGTCAAAAAATTGATAAAGAAGTATGTAACTAGCAACCCTATCTTTTACAGTAGTGTGTTAAGAGCTTGCAAGATTCCGCCAATTGCCGTTCATCACACCCCCGTAAATATTACCCTAACCAATTCAATTACATTGGTATTGCTCCCAGATGTCAAAGGCACACTCTCCAAAACAAAAGAATTGGGCTTAAGTAATTCGTTAGGTATCATGCCATACACCGATGTGTCTGCAGGGGTAGCCATGGCAACTTTCGCATTACCCGGCTATATAACGGGCATCAAACCTGTAAGAATAATAAGGGGTGCTACAAATACCTTCGCCTTTGCATTAGTTCCAGGAGTGATGACAGCAGAAATGGAAGCTGCCATAACCGCCAAAGTCGATGCCTTCAACACAGCACAAGCAGCCAAAAAAGCAGCAAAAGCCGCCAAGGAAAAAGCAAGGAGAGCCGCAAAAGCCGCAAAAGCTAAGTTGTGAATTTTGATTTAAAGGAAGAAAGAGGCTGATATAAAGGTAAAACTTTAATTCAGCCTGTTTTTAATTAACCATTAACCATTAACCATTAACAATTAACCATTAACTAACTGCCATTCCGTCTAAAAAACTATTTAGGTATTAGCTTTGCAGTATGCATTTCAAATAAATTTATAATGATGAACACAAAAACAATCACACTAATAGTTATCGCTGCACTGGTATTGATGCTGGGCGGCTGTGGATGCAACAGTTATAATGGGCTGGTAACCGGCGATCAGGAAGTAAGAAGGAGTTGGAGCGATGTGGAAACCAACTATCAACGCCGTACCGATTTGTACAACAGCGTAATCAAAACAATAGAAGGGTCTGCCAACTTCGAGAAATCGACATTGAAAGATGTGATAGCCGCAAGGGCAAGTGCCACACAGATAAAAGTAGATATAAACGACCCTGCAACATTACAAAAGTTCCAAGCGGCACAAGGACAATTACAGGGTTCATTTGCTAGGTTGATGGCAGTGGCTGAAAACTATCCCGACCTGAAAACAACTAAGTCGTTCCAAGACTTTCAAACACAGATAGAAGGCACGGAGAACAGGATAAACATTGCCCGTAAGGATTACAACACAAGCGTGGAAGGGTACAATTTGCAGGTGAGACGTTTTCCAAATAACATCTTTGCTGGTATTTTCCACTTTGGCGAGAAGGCATATTACCAAGCAGATGCTGGCACAGAGAATGCACCGGATATTAATTTTAATATAAAGTAGGGTTTAACCACATAGGCACAGTAGGCACATAGTTTGTGTATTAGTTTGCATAAGAAAACATAGAAAGAATAGGTAGTTAGATATGCTAGTCTATGTGGACTTAAGAAAGTGAAACGTTTTTCTATATGCCTATTGTGACTATGTGGTAAAATAAATGTGGCAATCATTCAATCACCTAAATCATTAAATCATAGTTTTATGTTCAATCTTTTTAAACGCAAGGCAGTCGACTTCTTTTCGCCGCAGGACAAGGAACAAATAGTTGCTGCCATCAAAAAGGCGGAACATAGAACCAGTGGCGAGATAAGGGTGTATATAGAAAGTGAATTTACTGCCACCGATACGCTTACGAGGGCAATTGAAGTGTTTGAAGACCTAGAAATATACAAAACAAAAGAGCGTAATGGCGTACTTGTGTACGTTGCCATCAAAGCGAGGAAGCTTGCCATCTACGGTGACCAAGGCATTTATGAACGTGCGGGAAAAGAATTTTGGGACGAGCAAGTGGCAAAGATGATACACTTTTTTAATAAGAACGATTACGCAGAAGGCATCGCAACGGTGGTAGAAGAAGTGGGAGAAGCATTGCACAGACATTTTCCTTATGACAAACAAAATGACATCAACGAACTGCCGGATGATATTGTGTTTGGGAACTAGAATCGTGAGTCGGGAATAGGAAGTCGGAAGCAAAAGAAATCAGTGTTTTCATTCAAATCATACTAATCATAAATGAGAAAATTACTATTAATAATAATGATGGCTATTTGTTGGGCAGCAAATGCCCAAAAGGTAATACCACAGCCCAACCCCCCGCGATTGGTGGTTGATAATGCCAATATACTTTCCCCAGATCAGCAAGCTACACTAGAAAGGAAACTAGTTGCATTGGATGATAGTACATCTAACCAGATTGTTATACTAACAGTGCCTACCCTTGGCGACCAACCAATTGAAGATGTGGCTGTCGCTACATTTAGGAATTGGGGAATTGGCAACAAGAAAACAAATAATGGGGTATTGATTCTGATAGCTGCCAATGACCATAAGATAAAAATAGAAATAGGTTATGGATTGGAAGGTGCAATACCTGATGTAACTTGTAAAGACATTATTGATAATTCTATTAGTCCCAATTTCAAGCAAGGTAACTATTTCAAAGGCTTGGACGAAGCAACCGACAACTTAGCTAAAGCTGCTGCAGGGGAATATAAAGTGCAAAGACAAGACACAGGTACTGGTGGAGGAGGACGCGGCGTTTTAGTATTTATTGTGATGATTGTAATTGTGTTTGTGATAATAGGCGGTAGTCGTGGTGGTGGTGGTGGAGGAGGAGGTATATGGTTGGCAGCACCTTTGTTGTTTGGTGGAGGAGGTTTTGGTGGAGGAGATAATGATAGTGGTGGTTTTGGTGGCGGAGGAGGAGGCTTCGGTGGCTTCGGCGGAGGAAGTAGCGGTGGCGGTGGTGCAAGCGGAGGATGGTAAGCCAGTTATGAGTTATGAAATATGAGTTATGAGTAAAAAGACATAACCCATCGGTTTTAACTAATCACTCATAACTATATAAATTCCTTTTATTTGCTGAACAAATAATGATTATGAAGTTGATTTACCTTTATCTATGTCTTTTTATTGGGTTTAATACTATAAAAGCACAGACCAATAAGTTAGTAGTTGGTACGAAGCTGCAGGTTACGGAAGTATCCAAGATGACGAATAAAACAAATGCAATGGGTACAGATATCGAAATGAAAACCACTAATAATTTCCTTGCAATTGTAACAATTAAGAGTATTAAGGATAGTACAGTTGTTTTGGAAAGTATAATTAAGAAGATATCTGGTGAGGTGAGTTCGATGGGAACCGAACAGAAGTATGACTCTGACGATTCTTCAACTATTTCTAACCCCATGTTGGGTAGTTTTTTACAAAATGTAAATAAGCCAGAAGAAATTGTGGTTGTTAATGGAAAAATTAAAGGTGATTCAGACTTGGCAAACAAATCAGTTGGGATGATAACCAAAGCTTTATCAGGAAATGCTTCCTTTTCATCTTCTGCTATGATTGGTCAGTTGTTCATTCCAGTGGAAGCACAAAATAAGCAAGTAGGTTATAAATGGATGACTTCCGAAAGAAGTAACGACAGTACCATGAAGATTAATACCATATATACCATTACCAAACTTACAAAAGATGAAATAGAAATAACTTCTAATGTAGGAACAACCTTTGTCGGTGAGATGAAAGCAATGGGAATGTCTATTAAGGAAAATATGTCTGGTATATCTACAGCAACTTATACTTATAATGCACAAAATGGCTTACTAAAAAGCGGAACAACGGACAATACTTCCACTGGCACAGGTGAGGTAATGGGAAACAATATTCCAATTAACTTAAAGGGTACTACCACTATCAGCGTTCAATAATATCTTAATCCTTCACATTGTATTTAGTGTAAATACCCCCTCTTATCGTAGATGTTAACATTGGTTTATTTATTTAAACGATGCACTTCACCTTGTAAATCTTATTTTTGCGCTTCCCTTATTAAACAAAACCTTGTATTTTACTTTATAGAATACCTTTTCCCTATTGAGGAATGGGATAAACGAAAGAAACGATTAGATTATGGCAGATATTTTTGAGAAATTAATTAAGAATCAGGGACCGCTTGGTCAACACAGAGAAAGGGCGCATGGGTACTTTGCATTCCCTAAGTTAGAAGGTGAAATTGGTAACCGAATGGTTTTCCGTGGAAAAGAAATGATAGTGTGGAGCCTGAATAATTACCTTGGTTTGGCTAATCACCCTGAAGTTAGGAAAGCAGATGCTGATGCAACGGCAGATTTTGGACTTGCCACACCAATGGGTGCTAGGATGATGAGTGGCAACAGTAATTATCACGAGCAATTGGAAGCTGAGTTAGCTGCATTTGAGCATAAAGAAGATTCAATCTTGATGAATTATGGCTACCAGGGTATTATGAGCGCCATAGATGCACTGTGTGGTAGGCACGATGTGATTGTTTATGACGCAGAAAGCCATGCTTGCATAATTGATGGACTTCGTTTGCATCCTGGGCATAGATATGTGTTTAAACATAATGATATTGAGGACTGCGAGAAGCAATTGGAACGTGCAGTTGCCTTAGTTGAAAAGCAAAAGACAGGTGGTATATTGGTTATTACAGAGGGCGTGTTTGGAATGGCTGGAGATCAAGGGAAACTAAAAGAAATAGTTGCTTTAAAGGATAAATACGAGTTCAGGTTGTTGGTAGATGATGCACACGGCTTCGGTACTTTGGGCGAAACTGGTGCAGGTGCAGGTGAAGAACAGGGTTGCCAAGACGGTATTGATCTTTATTTTAGCACATTTGCTAAGTCAATGGCGAGTATTGGTGCGTTTATGGCTGGGCCTAAAGTAATTATCGATTATATCAGGTATAATATCCGTTCACAAATCTTTGCAAAGAGTCTTCCAATGCCTTATGTGATAGGAAACCTAAAACGTCTTGAACTATTGCGTAACCAACGTGAGCTAAAAGACAAGTTGTGGAGCAATGCCCTTAAACTTCAAGCAGGATTAAAGGAACGCGGCTTTGATATTGGCAAAACTGATAGCGTTGTTACCCCAATTTATATGAAAGGTGGTGTTCCTGAGGCAACAGCAATGGTTATGGACCTAAGAGAGAACTATCATATCTTCTGTTCGATAGTTGTTTATCCGGTTATTCCAAAAGGACACATCATTTACCGTCTAATTCCTACGGCAGTTCATACAGATGCTGATATTGCCGAAACATTAAAGGCATTCAGCGAAACAAAAGAGAAGTTAGAGGCTGGTGTTTACCGTGTAGAGTTAATTCCTGATATGGCAGGATAGTTAGTTGTGAAGTATGAGTTATAAGTAAAAACGCCGACTATTTGGGTCGGCGTTTTTTATTTGTCGATGTTCCCTCAAAAACCTATGATTAAAAAGGTAGTTTCACTTTAAATTTATCCCACAACTGCATTGCATCTGGGGATAGTTCGAAAGTAAAGATGCCAGCTATCATTATTCCTGAGAATAAGATAAACTTAACTATGATTGCTTCCCATCTTATAAAGAAAGTACCTACCCAATAAGCCAATCCAAATGCAGCACCCGTCAAAATAAGGGTGATTACCGTCTTCATATCGAAGGGTTGCATGTTAAACTTTCTTCTTATAAACTCAAACCTTATGAAATTATATACAATAAATGAGATCAATTGTGCATAAGCCGAACCAATTATCCCATATTGTTTTATCAGAAAGTAATTGGTAGGAAGTATCAGTACAATCATTACCAAACCACTGAAAAAGTCGAAACGCCAATGCGATGATGTCAAGATTACAATGCCATTTACGCCTGTTCCAGCATCAATTATACGAACCAACCCCAATATTATCATAGCATCGATGCCAGTCAGGTAGCTAGCTTGCAGATTAAGTGCGTGAATGGTGCCTGCTGCGTTCAAAACCACATTACCATAGATAAAAAGACTTGCCAACAGCATATTAATACAGCTTCTACTATAAATACGATTCACTTCTGCGTGATTTTTATCCTTCCATGCTCTTGCTATTGCCCCAATTGTAATTGATTGCAGGCTTCGTTGAGGCACTTGCACAAGGTTTGCCATATATTGAGCAAGGGTAAAGATGGCAGCCGAGCCAATGTTCACCAAACCGCCTATCAATATGCCATCTACAGTGCTTCCAAGCGCAGTTATTATCGTTCCGCTAAACATAAGGCCTTGCATCCACAGCATTTTCTTCCAAAATTTCTTCGTTACCCTACTTACTTTAAAGCAGATGTAAAATTTCTTTAGCTTAATAATATAAACCAGCAGTATAATAAACAACAACAAGTACAAACAAGAAAATAAGCTGATGAAAAGGGAGAAATTGATAAGCTTAGTGTAGTATAACACAATAAGAAGCGTAGTAAAAATTCGCAATAAAGTCTCTTTTAGGAAGTTTGTGATCACTGTTTTCTGTAAAATCCAAGAGAAAGCCTCCAAAATGGAAAACATTAGCAAGCCAAAACCAAACGGAAACACCCAAAAGTAATAATCCAAAAACAATTGAGATCCCCTACTAAATTTTCTTATCATAAACGGCTGGTAGAGGATACCAATGCCCACAATTATCAGAAAACCAATCAATGCTGCACACATAACCCAAGTAATCAGGTCGTTTTCTCTATCTGCAAGATTATCTTTGTAGCGAGGGTAAAACTTATAGACAACTGACAGACTTCCAAGGCTTGCAAAAGCGTAGATATTGGTGGCGAAATCGAAGAATAAACGCGTCAAGCCAAACTGGTCTTTTGTAAAAGCACCGTTTTTGGTGTATAGATAAATATTTAGCGCACCGATGGCAAAGCCAACATATAAAAGTAAACTTGAAGTGATTGCTTGTTTCCTAATTGTGGACATATTATTAAATAACCCTTCTGACTAGTAGGGCTGTAAAAGTAACAGTTGCTCCAATATCGCAATGATAATTTTTAAGTAGTGCTTTTACCAACAATTTGCTTATAAACAGCAACAGATATTTGGTTTATAACTTGCGATAATTGCCTGAGGTCATTCCCTTTTGTCATTATTGTGATTATATAAGGGCAATTATTTACGTAAATAATAGCAGATTCGTGCAGTTCCTTGTCTTCAGAATCATTGCAAACACCATATTCCCTAGCCATCCTTACCGATGTGGGCAATCCCATCACTTTCCCTTCGTTTTTATATTCGCCATTGCTCAAAAGCCTGGTCGCATACTCCGAATTGTTGATGGTAAGATAAGTAGCGTTGTAGAGTGTTCGCATAAACAATGAAATATCCGCCGCAGAAATAGGGCAATCTGGTGAAATCTTTTGTGGTTTGGCAATGCCAATATCTGTAAATGCCTTACAAAACGCATTCTTGTCCACTTTCTCATACAAAAGACCTGTGGCATTGTCATCTCCGTTTACAATCATACATTCCAACAGCTTTTTCAGGCTATATTTTTGACCAACCACTGTATTCCCATTTGTATTCACCTTGTTTTTGGCACTCGGATAGCTGTGTTCAAGCACTATTTCCTTATCCAGATAGCCAGGATTGTCTTCATCGAGGTGTAAGTACGTAATTAACAACGGTACATCAAGCAACGAACTTGATTTGTATGGCTCATCCTCGTTTATTGCCATAAAATCACCCTGTTTAAAGTCCCTAACGTACACAGAAGCACTAGAAATCCTCCCTTCTTGTTGCTCTTTATCTATTATTTCTTCTATTTTTTGTTTAACAGGCGTAAAAATGCCACTTTCACAGCTCTTATCTACATAAAGCAATGGCTTAATATAGTTGTATCCTTCCAATCTTTTAATATTATAGTCGCAAGAGGGTGCTAGTGATGGATTTCCAGTGTAAGCAATATCTGTTTGTGTTGGATTTGTCAAATGATAATAACTATAAGTAATCAGAAACGTACTTAGTACCGCAATTCCGGTGAGGAATAGAAAGTAAAAGACAGGTATCTTTCGTATTAAAAAGTTTTTTATCATTTAGAGTGCAATTTTTGCATAACAAAAGTAATGTTTTAAAGAAATATACCGCTATTCTTAAGTTTTTATATCGTTTTAGATAACAAATCTTAATCCAAATTTAATAAACGGAAGCCTTATTTAATCGGGTTACCCCAATTTCTTATCAAATCCAACATATTTTGATTAACCATAACCATTTTCTGCAACGAAATGCTAGTATTGTAGTGTATAATATTGCTACCTTGCGCCTTTCTCACACCGATTACTATTGATATATGAAAAAATCATCCCTCATCGCATTACTTTTCATCAGTTTATGCGCTTTTTCGCTGCTCAAAAAAGAAAAACCTACCCTCTACCTCATCGGCGATTCCACTGTTGCGGATGGTTCGGGGCACAATGGCCTTTGGGGTTGGGGAAAATTCCTACCTATGTTCTTCGATTCCACAAAAATCAACATTCGCAACTATGCTGTTGGCGGAACAAGTACCAGAACGTTTCAAACCAATGGTGTTTGGGACAAAAGCCTCAATAAAATAGGTATGTGGGACACTGTTTATAGTAAATTGAAGAAGGGTGATTACTTGATTATCCAATTTGGATTGAACGACCAAAGCCCTGTTGACGATTCCACCCGTTCTCGTGGAACATTGCACGGGATAGGTGAGGACAGCGATATTATTTTGAATAAAGTGACCAATGAAGTGGAGACTGTACACACGTTTGGGTGGTACATGCGCAAGTTTATTGTGCAGGCAAGGGAAAAAGGTGCCACGGTTATTGTTTGTTCGTCCATACCAAAGAATATTTGGAAGGATGGCAAACTGATTAGGGGCGAATATGGCTTTGCAGATTGGGCTTTGCAGGCTGCGCAACAAGAAAATGCCTTTACGATAGACCTAAACAACCGGATTGCCGACGTGTACGACAAAGAAGGCGAGGTGGCCGTGACTACTAAATACCATATTGCCAAAGATAATACCCATACCATTCAAGCCGGTTCTATTTTGAACGCTTCTATCGTGGTAGATGGCATCAGGGATTTGAGAAAATGCAAGTTGCGCAAATACCTTCGATAGTTGTTAGTGGTTAGTGATTAGTTGTTAGATAGTAGATGTTAGTTATTAAATATTATCCCTAATTAACCGATTAAATCTTTGTAGATAAGTGCCATTAGGCACAAAACATTTGCAAGAAGTACTACAATTAACGATAAAAGCTGTCAACCTTAGTCGAAAACTAACCAAAAAGAATCTAAAAGTGAGGCAATTATGTCTAAAAGTGAGGCAATTCGTGTCAAAAGTGAACGTTTTTCACGTGAAAAACGTTCACTTTTGACACGAATTGCCTCACTTTCGTCATAAAATTAGTCATTTTTGCTATAAATTGATCTATTTTAGGTAGAAAAACGATCACTTTTGACACGAATTGCCTCACTTTTAGCGTTAATTCTGTTACTTTTGGTGTTAATTCACCCTTTTTTTGACACTTTTTTGGCAGGAATGAACGCTAACTTAGCAGTAATTGTACTAGAAAGGTTTTGAATGGATACAGTACTGAAACCATTTGCCACTATCCATTTGACTCCTGATTTAAGCAGTACGCTTTGTAAATACTATGCTTTATTGATATTAATTTTTCTTTTCTCTCAACTAAACAACATCTTATTAGATTCGAAAAAATTGTTACTGTTATGAATTATATTTTTTAATAGGTGGGTTGTATTTCAAATGAAATACCTACTTGGGACTATCTGTGTATATTAATCTATTGTATTGTCGGGCATATTAAACTTCTTATAAATATTAAAATCCGATGAAAGCCTTATTCTGTAAAGGCTTCGATTTTTTGTAAACATAGTGTGAAAAACCTTGCCTTCCCATTTCTTTTTACAGTCGTAGTATTGTACTCTAGTCGCACAAATTACCCCAAACAGAGTAAGGAAATCATTAAGGGAAAATGCAATATGCATCCCCTGATGTGGTGACGACTTTATCATTAAAAAGAGGTGTTTTATATGCAGATTGAACCTATTTTACAGGAGAACAAAGACAGGTTTGTATTATTTCCGATTAATCATCAGGATATATGGCAGATGTATAAACAAGCGGAGGCGAGTTTTTGGACGGCTGAGGAGATAGATCTTACGCCCGATTTGCAGGATTGGGCAAACAAGCTTACTGAGGATGAAAGATTCTTTATTAAGCACGTACTTGCATTCTTTGCTGCAAGCGATGGTATTGTAAACGAAAACCTTGCTGTAAACTTTTTGAAAGAGGTGCAATACCCCGAAGCCCGTTGTATGTATGGCTTTCAGGTGATGATAGAAAATATTCATAGCGAAGCATATTCTTTGTTGATTGATACCTATATAAAGGATGTGGTGGAAAAAGATAGGCTGCTACACGCAATTGATACCATTGATTGTGTACAGAAAAAAGGGCAATGGGCATTGCGTTGGATTGATAAAGGAAGTTTTGCTGAAAGATTAGTAGCCTTTGCGGCAGTGGAAGGAATATTCTTTAGCGGTAGTTTCTGCTCTATCTTCTGGTTGAAGAAAAGAGGGTTGATGCCTGGATTGAGCTTTGCTAATGAATTGATTAGTAGGGATGAAGGTTTGCATTGTGATTTTGCTTGCTTATTATATACACAACATTTGGTAAATCCTTTGCCAAAAGAAACAGTTACGAAGATTATTACTGATGCGGTAGAGATAGAGAAAGAGTTTGTAAGCAGCGCATTGCCTGTAAGATTGATTGGAATGAATGCAGATTTGATGTGTCAATATATTGAGTTTGTGGCGGATAGGTTATTACTTGCATTAAACTGTAATAAAGTATATAATGCTACCAACCCTTTTGATTTTATGGAATTGATTTCGCTACAAGGTAAAACAAATTTCTTTGAGAAAAGAGTTGGGGAGTATCAAAAGGCAGGGGTAAAGGAAGGATCATCGAAGGCATTTTCAATGGACGAGGACTTTTAGAACAGTGACCAGTTGACAGTAAGCAGTGAACAGATACGGATATTAAACTGATTACTGGTTACTGATAACTGTTCACTGAATTTCATATTTCATAACTCATAACTAGAAAAAGTATGTTTGTAATTAAGCGCAGCGGTAAGAAAGAAGCCGTACATTTTGACAAGATCACGTCGAGAATAATGAAGTTAAGCTATGGGCTACAGCTTAAAAGTGACGACATCATTGAGATTGCCAAAAAGGTAATTATTGGTATCTACAATAATGTGACTACTACCGAGTTGGATAACCTCGCTGCTGAAACTGCTGCTTCGTTTACTACCAAGCATCCTGATTTTGCTGTATTGGCCGCTCGTATTGCAGTATCTAACTTGCATAAGAATACTGCTAAGTCCTTTTCGGAAACTGCAGGGTTATTGTATAATTATATAGATTATAAAACAAACGAAGCAGCGCCTTTGATTGCGGATGACATTTATGCAATCATTCAAGAGCATGAGGATGTATTGAATGCTTCCATCATTTATGAAAGGGATTACCATTTTGACTACTTCGGTTTCAAGACGTTGGAAAAATCTTACTTGCTAAAAGTTCATGGAAAGATTGTTGAACGTCCGCAGCATTTGTTTATGCGCGTGGCATTGGGCATTCATAAAACTGATATTGATGCAGCAATAGAAACCTATAATCTGATGAGTGAGAAGTGGTTTATACACGCCACTCCTACCCTATTCAATGCAGGCACACCTAAGCCTCAGATGAGTAGTTGTTTCTTGTTGAGCATGAAGGATGATAGCATTTCAGGGATCTATGATACGTTGAAAGATTGTGCGATGATTTCACAATCTGCAGGTGGCATTGGTTTGAACATTCATAATGTTCGTGCTACTGGTAGTTATATAAAAGGAACGAATGGCACTTCAAATGGTATTGTTCCTATGTTGAGGGTATTTAATGATACTGCTCGCTACGTAGATCAAGGTGGTGGAAAAAGAAAAGGTGCATTCTCTGTTTACTTAGAACCATGGCATGCTGATGTGTTCGAGTTCTTGGATTTGAGAAAGAACCATGGGAAGGAAGAAATGCGTGCAAGGGATTTGTTCTTGGCATTGTGGATACCTGATTTATTCATGAAACGTGTGGAAGCTGATGGGCAATGGAGTTTGTTCTGCCCTAACGAAGCACAAAATCTTCATACCACCCACGGAAAAGAATTTGAAACTTTGTATGAAGGTTACGAAGCAGCGGGTAAGGCAAAGAAAACAATCCCTGCCCGTGAATTATGGAATGCAATCTTGGAATCACAAATAGAAACAGGTACTCCTTATATGTTGTATAAAGATGCTGCCAACGAAAAGAGCAACCAAAAGAACTTGGGTACCATCCGTTGTAGCAACCTATGCACTGAAATAATAGAATATAGTGATGAGAAAGAGACAGCGGTTTGTAACCTTGCATCCCTTTCATTGCCACGTTTTGTAGAAGGCAACAGGTTCAACTTCGAAAAGCTTTTGGAAGTAACTAAGATTGTTACCCGTAACCTGAACAAGGTTATTGACAACAATTACTATCCTATTCCTGAAACCTTTACAAGTAATATGCGCCACCGTCCAATTGGTTTGGGTGTGCAAGGATTGGCTGATGCCTTTATGTTGTTGGGACTTCCATTTGAAAGCGATATGGCCAAGATGTTGAATAAAAACATCTTTGAAACAATATATTATGGTGCTTTGGTTGCTTCAAACGAGGTGGCAAAACAACATGGGGCTTATGAAACTTTTAAGGGTTCTCCGTTGAGTCAAGGTATATTCCAGTTTGACATGTGGAATGTTAAACCGAGCGACCGCTACAATTGGGATGCGCTAAGAAAAGAAATAATGGAGACAGGGGTTCGTAATTCTTTATTGCTTGCCCCTATGCCTACCGCTTCTACTTCACAAATTTTGGGTAACAACGAATGCTTTGAACCATATACTTCCAACATCTACAACCGTCGTGTTTTAAGTGGCGAGTTTGTGGTAGTAAACAAACATTTATTGAAAGATTTGGTAAGCCTTGGTTTGTGGAACGACAATATGAAACAACGCATCATCGCGGCTAATGGCTCGGTGCAAAACATTGAGGAGATACCTGCCCACCTAAAAGAAATTTACAAAACTGTTTGGGAGATAAAGCAACGTACCATCATCGATATGGCCGCGGATAGGGGCGCTTTTGTTTGCCAATCGCAGTCGTTAAATTTGTTTGTGGAGCAACCAAACTTTGCCAAACTATCCTCCATGCACTTTTACACCTGGAAGAAAGGGTTGAAAACAGGTATGTATTACTTGCGTACCAAAGCTGCGGCCGATGCTATCAAGTTTACCATTGATTCGAATGTTTTATCACAAACAAAAACAGAAGCCGCTGAACAAATAGCTTGCTCCCTTGATAATAGGGAAGCTTGCGAAAGTTGCAGTGCGTAGTAACACAATAGATTAATAACATAAAAAGAGACCCCGTTTAGATCAATTCTAAACATATGTATGTCGATTGTTAAATATTAATTTGTTGGAGCAACAGGGGCGGCAGGTGTTGGATTTGTACTGCCAGTGATAACCCTACCTTTCATTTTTCTTTTATTTACTTCTTCTTTGGTAAGTTCACTTGTTTTTATCATGATGCTTGCCTCAGTTCCAGAATGAATGAAATAGTTCTTTCCTTCATAAGTAATAGAACCATAATCTCCAATCCAACTGTTTGCAAGTACCTTGTATGGGTCAGTTTCAGTAGCATACTTCGTTTTGCCAAAAGTGAGGAACTTATCATCACCTACTTCAAAAGAAACAAGGATTTTATCAGGTAAAACTTTAGTACATACACCGGGTGTGTTCTTTTTTAGGGTAATGATATTAAGATTTTTTCCATTTTCAAACCTTACAACACCTGTAGTGACTTTGGTTTCATCTTTCAATATCTCCCTCGAAAGCTCCACGTCCCTATCAATATAATACTGAAGCTGTGTAAGTGGCGTACCAGTGCTTTCAACTTTCTGTCTGATTTGTGTACTAAAATAAGTTTTGGAACTACTGCAAGATGCAAATGTTGCCGCTACAAGAAGGGCGATTAAAATTTTATTTTTCATTTTGTTTATTTTGAATTATTAATGCCAAATCTATACCATATAACTAGAAACATTCACTTATTAACCAGCCTTTCACAAAAAGGGTCAGTTGAACTGTTCAATCATTTCATCCACCGATTTTTCTGCATCATAGAAGCTTGCTAATCTCCTTATCACGGTTTCTACCAAAGCGTCAGGACAACTTGCACCACTTGTTACTAGTATTTTTACTATGTCTTTTTCCGGAAGGAATCCTTTAACAATGAATTGTTCTTTAGTAAGCCAATTGCAATGAATTATTGTATTTTTATCGGTAATCCGATTGGCACTATCAATAAAATAGGTAGGCAATTTCTTTTCACACAATTCTACCAAATGAGATGTATTGCTACTATTATAACCTCCAATTACCAATGCAATATCTGCATCTGTTTCCAATAAACCACTCACCGCAGTCTGGTTATCATTTGTAGCATAGCAAAGAGTATCTCTTGTATCTGCAAAACGTTCACTAATGGTCGCATCAGTAAGTTGGTAATGAGTCTTTACTGTTTCTTTCAGATAATCAGAAATAGCTTGAGTATCGCTGGCAAGTTGTGTTGTTTGGTTTACCACGCCAAAACGTTGTAAGTCTTTAGTTATATCAAACCCTTCTGAGAAGCGGTCTTTGAACTCATTGGCAAATAAGTTGGCATCTTTTTCTCCAGTAATATACTTAGCCATTTCAATGGCTTCCTTCATGTCATTCACAATAATACTTGGACTGTTTTGTGCTGCATGGGAGAAAGTTGCCCTTGTTTCTTCATGTTTAGGTTTGCCGTGAATAACTATGCTATAACCTTTCTTGGCAATCTGTTCACTTCTGTTCCAGACTTTTTCTACAAAGGGGCAAGTGGTATTGTATTTCTCTGTGGCTATGCCTTTTTCATTCAGTAAAGCCTCAATGTTTAGTGTAGTGCCAAAGGCGGGAATCAGCACAATATCTTCTTTTGTAATGCTATCAAAATCTATTAATTGTTTCCCATAAGTATCTTGAAGAAATTGAACTCCACGGGTCTGTAAATCTGCATTTACCTGTGGGTTATGAATCATCTCGCTGAGAAGAAAGATGCGTTTGCCAGGATTTTCTTCAATGGTTTTAAATGCAATCTCTATTGCATTCTCTACACCATAACAAAATCCAAAGTGACGTGCTAGGTAAATCTGAAGCTTGCCAAAATCCAACAAGGTGGGGGAGTAGTCTTTCTTAAGCTTATCATCAAACTTGCGTTTGGTTTTGATGGCATTGATAAGGGAACTGCGATATATATTGGGGATTGTAAACTGCTTCATAATTATGCAAGAGATTCGAATGATGATTGAATGATTTAAATGAAAGAAATGATTAAATCATCAAATATGAGATAGGTTTATTAGTTATCTCGGTTCATTGTTTTCATTTAAATCATTCAATCATTGATAAATTTTTATTGTAGCACCGACCAATGTCCTCACTGAATCGGCAATGGCATTGGCATCGTAGCCACATTCATTGTACAATTCTTTTAAAGAACCGTGTTCTACCAATCTATCGGGGATGCCTAATATCTTGACTTCTGCGTTGTAGTTATGTTCTGCCATAAACTCTAGCACTGCACTTCCAAAACCACCTACTACAGTACCATCTTCAACCGTGATTACCTTATCGAACTTAGCAAATACTTCGTGTAATAATTCTTCATCAATAGGCTTTACAAAGCGTATATCATAATGCGCAGGATTGATTCCTTCGGTTCTTAATGTCCTGATGGCGGCTTGTGCAAAGTTGCCAGGATGACCATAGCTTAATATAGCTACCTCTTCACCATCTTTCAGTTTCCTTCCTTTGCCGATGGTTATTTCTTCCAATTTAGTTTGCCATTCGGGCATCACTCCATTGCCCCTTGGGTAGCGAATCACAAAAGGAAGGTTCGTGGTTTCCAATTGTGCTGTGTACATTAGATTGCGTAATTCCTGCTCGTTCATTGGGGCAGAAATAATAAGGTTTGGTATGCAGCGGAAGTAAGCAATATCATAACATCCATGGTGTGTGGGGCCATCTTCCCCTACTAATCCTGCCCTATCCAGACAGAATACTACAGGCAGCTTTTGTATGGCAACATCATGAACTACTTGGTCGAAAGACCGTTGCATAAATGAAGAATAGATATTACAGAACACCCTTAAT
>Ga0164296_1002955_pt1 | contig 16427 bp, 8 predicted proteins | sample GEODES057metaG_FD_113533 | JGI IMG/M metagenome (GOLD analysis project Ga0164296, IMG submission 113533) | Dystrophic lake water microbial communities from Trout Bog Lake, Wisconsin, USA - GEODES057 metaG | ecosystem: Environmental > Aquatic > Freshwater > Lake | place: USA: Trout Bog Lake... | reverse complement strand
TAAAGAAAGAGTATTTGCAGCTAAAGAAGCCCTCTAAGCATAAATATCTAAGGTAAAATGTGGTTTTTTCTTTTATAAACTTTTAAATTTAAATAAAATGTCAGTCAGAAGGTTAATAATAAGTTTACAGTTAATAAGGAGATTCTTGATGAGTGAGATTTCTGCCAAGGCAATTGATGGCTGGCTTTACCATTAGCAGCAATGGGCAGGTTTGCATCCCAGCAGGGACGACAAACAGGGTTTTTATAAACGTGACTGCCTCCCGCAGGAAAATATTCAATAACCTATTGCCCAACACGCAGTACTACCTTACGTATGTGCTGATTTGTGGCGATACAGTGGGGCTGATGAGCGACCCAGTGCCAGTAAGTTGCGGAGGAATCTGATATAGATATGAATTATGAACGATGAGTGATGAGTGAGAAGGAAAAAGAAAGAGGCTGTTTTAAAGGTAATACTTTAAAACAGCCTCTTTCTTATTTACAATTAACCATTAACAACTAAGCATTAAACATTACCTTGCGTCATATTAAAACAACTATTTTGAGTAAGTATATCCCATTGGCAGAAAGAATGCGGCCGCACACGTTGGATGAATTGGTGGGGCAAGAACACCTTACGGGGAAGGGGAGCATACTGCGCTCGTCCATCATTCAGGGCAACTTGCCGTCCATTATCCTTTGGGGGCCGCCGGGTGTGGGCAAAACGACTATCGCTCACATTATTGCACAGACAATCAATGTGCCTTATTATCAGTTGAGTGCCATCAGCAGTGGTGTGAAGGAGGTGCGGGAAGTGATAGAACAAGCAAGGGAAAAGAACAAAGCCATCCTTTTTATTGATGAAATACATCGGTTCAACAAAGGTCAGCAAGACGCATTACTGGGTGCGGTGGAGAAGGGAATCATAACCTTGATAGGTGCAACAACAGAGAATCCTTCGTTTGAAGTGAACAGTGCATTGCTGAGCCGTGCGCAGGTATATGTGCTGAAACCCTTACAGGAAAGGGATTTGGTGCAATTGCTGCATCAAGCGATAGAAAACGATGAGGAACTGAAACAACAAACCATTGTATTGAAGGAAACTGCGGCAATGGTGAAGATAAGTGGGGGAGATGCACGGAAACTGTTGAACCTGTTGGAGTTGGTGGTACAGGCAATTGCATCGAACGAGGTACTTGAAATAACGGATGAAGTGGTGATGAAAGTGGCTCAACAGAAGATTGCCCTCTACGATAAAAGTGGTGAACAGCATTATGATTTGATTTCGGCATTTATAAAAAGTATGCGCGGCAGCGACCCAAACGGTGCTGTGTATTGGTTGGCAAGGATGATTGAAGGGGGAGAAGATGTGAAGTTTATTGCGAGGAGGATGCTGATTTTTGCTAGTGAAGATGTGGGTAACGCCAACCCTAATGCACTGCTGCTTGCAAATGCCACCTTTGATGCCGTAAGTAAGATTGGTTATCCCGAAAGTAGGATAATACTATCTCAATGTGCCACTTATCTTGCGTCTTCTGCTAAGAGCAATGCTGCTTACGAAGCAATCAGTAATGCCTTGCGCACCGTTCAGCAAACGGGTGATTTGCCTGTGCCGCTCCATATACGAAATGCGCCCACAAGATTGATGAAAGATATGGGCTATGGTAAGGATTATAAATACTCACACCTTGGCGAAGGCAATTTCCTGGAACAAGAATACCTTCCTAATGAATTAGTGGGAACGGCCTTCTATCAGCCTGGTAATAACGCTAGGGAAAACGAACTACGTAAGTTTTTACACGAAAGATGGAAAGGGAAATACGGATACTAAGCAGTGAACAGTAATCAGTGAACAGTAATCAGTGAACAGTAATCAGTGAACAGTAAACAGTAATCAGTGAACAGTGAACAGTGAACAGTGAACAGTGAACAGTGAACAGTGAACAGTAATCAGTAATCAGTGAACAGTAAGCAGTGAACAGTAAACAGTGAACAGTGAACAGTGAACAGTGAACAGTAATCAGTAAAAAGTGAAGTTATATTTTGCCAAATGGTTACTGTTCACTGATTACTGTTCACTGTTTACTGTTCACTGTCATCATCTTCTTTCTGCTTGGCTATTGCATCGTGGAGGTATTCGGTGGGGGCTTTGCCGAATTGTTTTTTGAATGATTTGGTAAAAGACGATGCACTCTTGAAGCCTACTTCAAACGATATTTGTTGAATGCTGTGCTTGCGTTGTAGCAACAATTGCATTGCCCTATTCATACGTATAAAATAAATAAATTCAACAGGTGTTTGTCCAGTGATGGCTTTTAATTTACGGAACAAATTACTCCTACTCATCGCAACCATACTGCCTAGTTCCTCAACGCTAAACTCTTCATTATCCATATTGGCATCTACAGCCTTCAAAACATTTTGCATGAACTCTTCATCGAGAGGATTGTGTGTAATGTTTTTAGGGATGATTACACCACCCTCTGTTTGTTCATATTTTTCTATCAACCGTCTCTTTGATTCAATAAAGTTCTGCACTTTTACTTTTAATACTTCAGGATAAAAAGGTTTTGGAACATAATCATCTGCACCAATCTTCAAACCTTCCAATGTATTTGCTACGGTAGCTTTAGCAGTCAATAATATGATAGGAATATGGCTGGTGAGGATATTCGTTTTCAATTCTTTACAAAGCATAATGCCATCCATTTCGGGCATCATGACATCGCTAATGATTAGGTCAGGTTCGTGGTTCTCTAAATATTCAAGAGCCTGTACCCCATTCTCAGCACGGGCAATATTGTATTGACTTTGAAAAACCATTTCGAGATAGTCAAGTACTTCCACATTATCATCCACTAGTAAAAGAGAATCTTTTGTTTTGTTCCTTTGAAGGTGTTCAGTAGTTAAAAGTACTGAATCTTCCACCAAATCATTGATGTCATAATCAAAGACATATTTGTGCTCGCCAAGGGTGTTGTTGGCATCATTTTCAGATGTAAGTATATTTATTGGAAGATAAAAAGAGAAGCTTGTTTTAACGCCTGGTTCGCTTTGAGCAGTGATGATTCCTCCATGTAATTCTACCAAGTTTTTAGTCAATGATAGTCCCACGCCAGTACCTTTAATAGCATTGTTGCTCTGAAAATATCTATCAAAAAGATGCCCGAAGTCAGTAGCAGAAATTCCTTTGCCATTGTCTTCAACTGATATTTGTAACCACTGTTTGCTATCTCCAACAGGCTTTGAAGGAAGCTCCTGAACACTACACGTTTTCATGTTGATGGTAATGATTCCATTTTGTGGGGCATACTTAAAGGCGTTGAATAACAGGTTGTTTAATACCATTTCCATCTTGCCAGCATCTACCTTGGCGGTGTAAGTTTCCCTATCGGCAGTGATAGTAAAAACAATTGCTTTCTTTTTGGCAAGATGCTCGAAGTTGTAGTAAATATCTTTTACAAAAGACAACATCTCTACTTGTTGGGGCTTCAATTGCAACTTTCCTTGGTCAAGCTTTTGAAATGTCATTAACTCATCAATCAAATACAAAAGCTTTTTACTGTTTCTGTGAATCAATTGTGCTTTGTGTTTTACATCACTATTGATGGTTTCATTTTCGAGTATTTCTTCTGATGGACCAAGAATCAAAGAGAGTGGTGTCCTGAATTCGTGCGATATATCAGTGAAGAACTGGGTCTTTAAAGCATCTAAGTTCTTCAACTGATTCTTCTCCATCTGTTCATAACGCAATTGGTGTTTTTGTTTTATCTGGTCCAAAACATAGATTGTAAAGTAGTAGATAAAAGTAATTACCAATGCAAAATAAATCAAGAACGCCCACCAAGTCTTCCACGGAGGAGGGAGAATTGTTATCTTAAGTTCTACTGGGGTATCGTTCCAAATGCCGAGGTAGTTTGCCGCCTTTAGTTTAAAGGTATATGTACCGGCATCAAGGTTTGTGTAAGTAGCACTTCTGCTTTGTGCCGTGGTCTGTATCCAATCCTTATCAAATCCCTCCATCTTGTAGGCGAACTTATTTTGCTCAGGGTTAGCAAAATGTAGGGCAGCAAAATCAAGGGTAAATACGTTGTTTTTATAATTTAATCTAAGTTTCTTGGTGTTGGACAATGATTGGTTCAACACTACATCCCCATTAAAGTCTTGGTCTATTTTGATTGATTGATTGAATAACTTTATATCTGATATTGCAACATCAGGCAGAAACTTATCCTCTGCTATTGTTGCCGGGTCAAACTCAATAAAGCCATCGGAAGTGCCGTAATAGAATTGATGTTTATTTAGCTTGTAACAGCATCCGTGATTAAAATAAATGTTTGGCAAATAGTTCTGGAAGACTTCTTTACCAATTTCGAACTTTACTAGCCCTTTGATGCTGCTTATCCATAAGTGACCAGCATCGTCACTTAAAATGCCATTAACCGATTTGTCAGGCAAGCCATTTTGTACAGAATAGTTTTTAAAAGAAACGTTTTCAAAGCTTGTCACATCACTGCTTGGCAATACCATCTTGGTAAGACCGCTTTCAGAACCAATCCATATTGTATTATTTGGGTATTCGGCAATACTATAAATGGTACTACCAAATACACCCTCATTGTTGCTGTTAGTAGTTACAAATACAGGTTTATCAGTCTTAGGATTAATAATAGCAACACCCCCATTCTCAAAGCCTACCCATACATTGCCAGCATGATCTTCGAATATTGTCCTTACAAAGGGAGATGTAAAACCCTTTGCTGCGGTAAACTTATTACTATAACTTTCTATGCTCCCATTGGATGCTATTTTAAAAAGCCCGTAATTAGTCCCCACCCATACATTACTTTTCCGGTCTTTATACATGGCAAATACTGCGTTTCCTTGAAGGATATTTTGATAGTTGCCACCATCGCCATCCAGTTGTACAATACCATCTAGTGTGCCCACTAATAGTTTGCCATTGTTGATGATTACTGAACGGGTATCATTGAAGATTGAATGTTCAGGTTTAAAATTAAAAGAACGGGTGTCGTTTGAGGCACTATTGTATTTATAGAAACCAGATTTGTATGTAGCTACCAACACATCTTTTCCATTTTCGGAATAGATACCTCTTACTTGATCTGTTAAACGAAGTCCTGCAAAGCTGTAATAATTAAAAGGTAATGCAGATAATTGTAAGTTGTTTAGTCCCACTTCCGTCCCACACCATAACACATTGGTTTTATCTACAAATACGCAATAAACCCTGTCGCTGCTTACGCTTTTATCATTCACACTATTATTGCGGTAGTGGTGTAGGCTTGCATTTTCAGTACTTGGGTTGTCTATTTTAACCAAGCCTTTCTCTGTACCAAGCCAAAGGTCTCCGTTTGAAGATTTGCAGATGTCAAATACTTGTGTATTTTCCAACGATTCATCTTCACTTTTATAGCTGTTTAAGTATTTGAATTCACCATAAGTTGTACTATTTATGTGTGGAAGTTTCAGTAAACCGCTACTTGCTGTGCCTATATACAAGTCTTGTTTATCTTCCAACAGACTCCATATTTTGTCGCCGTAGGCATTGGGCTTTATATTCAAATCGAAAAAGTTGTACTTGCCAGTAGTCAAGTTATAATGAACAAGCCCTTTGTCTGTTGCAATCCAGAGATAATTATTCTCGCCTTTAATAATCTTTGATACGTTAACATTCAATGGGGGAGTAGGGAATTGTTTAAAAGTATTAGTGGCAGGGTTATACTGCATCAAGCCAAGCTTACCGCCAATCCAAAGCAAGCCGTCTTTATCAAACACAAGGGTATTCACCCGTTTAGATTGTTGGGTGAGCAATCTATTGGGTATTTTATAATTAATGAATGTTTCTTTTTCTTGGTCAAACTTACTAAAACCTTCGTTGGTGCCTATCCAGATATTGTGTGCGGCATCTTCGGTAATTGTGTATGCCCAATTGCCTGAAATGCTATTGTCATTTTTAGTTTTGAAAAAGTTTTTGAAACTATAGCCATCATACCGGCAGATACCATTCATCGTGCCAATCCATAGATAACCATTATGGTCCTGGAAGATGGAACGTATTCGCTCATCGGGAAGCCCATTGGAACTGTAAAACCTTTTGAAAAGTACATTGGGAACAATCACATGACCATTGGAGGAAATTAGTGGGTCGCCACCAGAAGCATACACACTTCCAAGGAAACTAATAATCAATATAAAAATCAGGTAATGTTTCTTCATTTATCTTATTCAATCGTACTTTAATGCAACCGTTTTCGTGGGGTAAAAATAAGTAAAGATTGAATAATATTTTTTTATTAATAAAAGTGTATTGTTTTATTCAAAAATTATATAAGTAAAGTTGATATGTATTGCCCAAAATAAGGTTACTTCATCAGGGTTAAAATAATTAGTTGGCATTTGAAAATTAATATGCACAAAACATGTTACAAATTTAGAGATATATGAACTTTGATAACTTGTATGGATGGGAAGTTGCAGTATTTGTAAAAAAAAGTAAGCTGTATTGACTGTTGATATGAAAAAGTGGTATTAGTTTTTTGATTTTGTTGTTGGTTGGGTGTAAGGCAAAGGAGAAGGTGATTTTATAATTTAGCACCAAACGTTAGCACTTAAATACAAAAAAAAGCGAAACTCTTTTGTTATTAAGAGTTTCGCTTTAGTAAGCAGCTGTAGGGGGAGGGGTCGAACCTCCACGAGGCAGTTAGCAATAGTACAAAGTTCAGTGGTCCACCCTGGTCGAGTAAGTATTGCTACAATCCGGCTCTATGCTATGTTTATCCCGTTATCCTCACCCCCGAGACAAGAGGGCATGTCTGCCAAAAGTTTCATCACCCCACAGTATAAAGAACAAATCTCGCTTCGTTTTTCGATTTGAGGATGCAATATTAGGTAAAACATTCCTTATGTTGCATAAGTTTCAAATATTTTTTTAAAAGTTTAGAAAATATCTATTATTTTAGTGCCAATAATGTAAATCATCTAATATGGATAATAAAATTGCCCCAAAATTGTTGCTTGACAGACTCGACATTCAAATTATTCAGGAAATGATGAATGACGCTGAAATATCCTATGCTGACTTGGGCAAGAAACTGTTTGTATCAGGAGGCACCATTCATGTACGCATAAAAAAGTTGGAAGAACTAAAGGTAGTTACTGGCAAAAGGCTCTCCATTGATGTACGAGCATTGGGCTATGATGTTATTGCTTTTATTGGTATCTACCTCGAAAAAAGCTCTATGTATGATGATGTTGCCAAAGAACTAAAGAAAATACCGCAGGTGGTAAGGGTTAATTACACAACGGGCAATTACAGCATGTTTGCCGAAATAGTTTGTAAAGACATCGGGCAATTAAGGTTTGTATTGCACGATGAATTACAGAAAATAAAGGGGATAGAAAGAACCGAAACCTTGATTTCGCTAGAGGAAAGTTTCAATAGGAATGTAGTTGTTGACGAATTGTAGTTTTTTGCATTCTACTCTTCAATCGTTTTCGCACTTATGTGCTGTAATAGCGTTTGCAACTTCCTCAAAATTCCGTTACTTCGCAGAAAGGGATTTGTTGTAATCCGCTTATCTAATCGTGACCGACTATGCACAAGAAAAAAGTACTTTGTTTTGGTGAGTTGTTACTTCGTATTTCCCCTGCCCCTGTCGAAGATGAATATCTAGAAAAGCAACCTATGCTTTTGTATATGGGTGGGGCGGAAGCTAATGTGGCTACTGCATTGGCGGCATGGAACATCCCCGTTAAATATTTTACTGTGTTGCCCGACAATTTCATGAGTAAGCACGTCATTGATTACCTGGAGTATAAGGGCATCTTTACTTCTTCTATTATATATGCTGGGCATCGGATAGGCATTTACTTTTTAGAAAGAGGGGCTGACCTAAAAGGTAAGATGGTTTATGACAGGGAGCATTCTTCTTTTTCTGAATTGAAGACAGGGATGATTGATTGGGATAAAATATTCAGGGATGTTTCTTGGTTCGACTTTACGGCTATCAGTCCTGCATTAAACCAAAATGTTGCCGATGTTTGCCTAGAAGCCGTTGAAGCTGCATCAAGGAAGGGTATTACCATATCATTGGATTTAAACTACCGTGCCCGCCTTTGGAAATATGGCAAACACCCAGTGGATGTGATGACTAAACTTGCCGAACACTGCGATGTGATTATGGGCAACATCTGGAGTGCAAATACATTATTGGGCATAGAAGTAGATGAACACATACACGACAAAAAAAGTAAGGATGCTTACATCGCTCATTCCGAAAAGACTTCCCGTGCTATTATAGAGAAGTTCCCTAAGTGCAAAGTGGTGGCAAATACATTTAGGTTCGATGGCAACTCTAATCATTTGCTATACTACACTGGCTTATTTACCGAAGGAAAACATTACACATCCCCAGAGTTTACTTGCGAAGGCGTTGTGGATAGAAGCGGTAGTGGCGACTGTTTTATGGCAGGATTGATTTATGGCTTATACAACCAAAACCCTCCACAGGATGTATTGAACTATGCAACCGCAGCAGCTTTCGGCAAACTGCAAGAGATGGGCGATTCCACAGATCAAGATGTATTTACCGTGAAGAAAATGGGGGGCAGGTAGATAGTAGTTATTAGATATTAGTTATTAGATATTAGTTATTAGATATTAGTTAGCAGTGATAAACAAGTACACTCTCAGATATTGTTTCTAGCGCTTTAAGTAAAAGTAATCATTACTAATATCTACTATCTAATAACTACTATCTACTATCTAATAACTAATTTTTATTGTAAGTTTGTACGATGAAACAAGAAGTGTTTTTTAAAGATTTAGGAATAAGACATTACAAAGAAATTTGGGACTTGCAAGAGTTTCTGCTAAAGCAAAATGTGGAAGCTAAGGGTGTGTTGGCTAATGCAAAAACCGAGGCAGAGATAGAGTTGTATAGTCAGCAGATAAATAACCACCTTTTGTTTGTAGAGCATTATCCTGTTTATACGCTTGGGAAGAGTGGAAAAGAAGAACATATATTGATAAGCGATGAGGACAGAAAGCGTAAAGGAGTGGAGTATTATCATATAAATAGGGGAGGAGATATTACTTTTCATGGACCGGAACAGTTGGTTGGCTATCCAATCCTCGACTTAGACAAGTTTAAAACTGACCTTGGCTGGTATCTACGATGCCTCGAAGAGGTTATCATCCTCACTTTGGAAGACTACGGCATCGATGGCGACAGGAGTCCCGGCGAAACAGGTGTTTGGCTAGACCCCACCGATCCTTATAAGGCAAGAAAAATATGTGCGATGGGCATCCGTTGCAGTCGCTGGATAACCATGCACGGCTTTGCACTTAATGTAAATACCGACCTTCAATATTTCGAAAATATTATCCCTTGTGGCATTGCCAACAAAAAAGTAACCTCCATACAAAAGGAATTAGGCACTTCCGTACCGATGTACGATGTAAAAGAGCGAGTAAAACGCAACTTCGAAATAGTATTCAATGTGTATTTGGTTTAGTAATTAGCTGTTAGTTGTTAATATAAAGAGGCTGATTTAAAGTAACACTTTAAACCAGCCTCTTTCTTTTATAGGTACTCATTCAATCATTATTGTTAAAAGACCTCCCTACTTTCCCCCAAAATCTTTTGTGTATTTTGCCGAAGACTCGCCCTAAGGCAACTGATACAATTTTAATCTTCCCAAGTACTCTCTTCCAAAGGATGTTTTCTTCTTTATTTAAGGCAAGCTTTCCCTTAACCAATCTTTTATTCGTTTGCCTACATTTGTTCTTCGGTCTATTTTGCCGAAGCCTCCTTGCCTTTTCTATTCCATTATATAAGTTTAATCCGCTTTCAGAACATAGGCACCATGCCAAACCAAATATTATCATTAACCCCTACCCGTTATCATTTATTCATTCATTCCTCCAAGACTATACAATCATTCCGCAACGTAATTTGCTTATGCAAAATAAAAATCTGTATTTATCGTTTATTAAACCTTAGGGTTAACGACAAACTCATTTTAGAATAATATCTAGTTTTGAAAATCCATTTTATTACGTGAAACATTTTAAATTATATCTATTCCAATTACCCCTCAAACTAAGTAGGAGTGATACTTTAATCATATTACTACAAAATACATAACTATAATTATTTCTATTTGATTATTGAACGACGTTTTCAGAAGCGTTTTTCAGCTAACGGTGTTGCTAAATATTTACAATTTAATTTATCTTTTAAAACAGAAAATGATGCAAAAAAAAATGTTTACCAAGTGTTTATTACTATCTATTTCACTTCTCTTGTTTGCCAATGTAAGCAAGGCACAAACGGTTTCCCCTTTTGGAAGTAGTATTAGTTCTCCAACGGGGCTTGCCTTTGATGCTTCTGGCAATTTGTATGTGGCTGGTTCTGACGATGGAAATATTTATAAAATAACCCCATCAGGCGCGCAATCTACTTTTGCCAGCGGTATAGTTTCTCCCCAAGGGCTTGCCTTTGATGCCTCTGGCAATTTGTATGTGGCTAGCTATGCCTCATCTGGACACATTTATAAATATACAAGTGGAGGTGTGCAATCTACTTTTGCCAGTGGCATAGCTAATCCTGCAAGTATTGCTTTTGATGCGTCTGGCAATTTGTTTGTGGCAACCTATTCAAATTCCGGAAACATTTATAAATACACTACTGGAGGTACTCGAACTACTTTTGCCAGTAATGTTATTTCTATTACTGGCATTGCATTCGATGCGTCTGGCAATTTATATGCGGCAAACATCGATTACGATGAAATTGATAAATATACGAGTGGGGGTACCAAATCTACTTTTACTTATACTAATTTTGACCCCAATGGCATAGCATTCGATGCCTCCGGTACCTTATATTCGTCAAGTGCTGATTACGGTGCTATTTATTCGATTTCTAGTGATGGGTCACAACAAAATACACTGATTAGCAATCTTTATTCTCCAACATTTATTGCTTTTGATGCGAGTGCTAACTTATATATGAGTAATGGGACGGAGGTTGATGTAACCCCGAATTTAACCATCAGTGGCAATACAAATATTTGTGCTGGAACAAGTACTACTTTCACAGCGAGTGCATTATGCACAGGAACTTCTCCCTCTTATCAATGGAAAAAGAATGGGACCAATGTAGGTAGCAATTCAACAACTTATACGGATGCCACATTAAATAACAATGATGTGATTACTTGTACTTTAAGCAGTTCCACTTTTTCATCAACAATAACCAGCAATAGCATCACCGAAACAGTAAATCCTAATCTCACACCAAGTTTATCAATCTCACCTAGCAGCACTGTCATTACAGGAAGCCCCATCACTTTCACGGCAAACCCAACCAATAGTGGTAATTCGCCAGCGTACCAATGGCAATTAAATTCATCAAACGTTGGTACTAGTGTAGGCAGCCTATCCTTTAGTGGGTCAAATCAGAACCTCACCATGTCTTCAGGCATCACTCCTGGCACTGGTGCTTATACTGTTGATTGTTGGTTTTATCTGACGGGTACAAATGCAGGTGTTATTTTGGGAAATAATGGAAACTCTGATCAGATGACAGTGTTTTTATCTGACCTTTCCACCATTGGGATAGATGATTATAATAATAGTGCATTGTATTTTACCGTGCCAACAATGAGCTTGCATACTTGGTATCACTTGGCAGTTGTAAGGGATGGTTCCTATAATGAAACTGTTTTCCTGAATGGTATCAGAAGTAGTACTGGGGTATCTAATGACAATAGAAATTTTTCGACTGCATCAAAAAGTATTGGATATGGCAACAATGTTGGGTATTATTTTGAGGGTAATATAACTAATCTAAGGGTTGTGGTGGGCTCAAATGTTTACAATCCTAACCAAAGCTCCATCACAGTTCCCACTGGGCCACTAACCAATATAGCCAATACTAAATTGCTATTATTGGCAAATAGTTCCTCAACTGCATTTACAGATGCCAGTTCAACACAAACCATCACTAATAATGGTACAACGTGGAGTGCATTGAATATGTTCCCTGTAAGTACTTATGCAAATTCAAGTTTGTCTTATGGTAATGTTATTTCTTGTACTATGACATCAAATAATACCTGTCAAACAACAAACACCGCCACAGCCAGTTACACCATGGTTGCATCTGTAACTTGGACAGGTACAACATCCACAGATTGGGGAACAGCAAGTAACTGGAGCAATAACACAGTGCCAGCTAGCAATAGTACTATCATCATTCCTGCTTCGTTGACCAATGAACCTGTATTAAATACAGATATAACGGCGGGAAATTTAACGGTCAATGGTTCGCTAAATCTTAATGGACACACGCTTACACTTACAGGTGCTGTAACAGGAACTGGAAGCCTAAAAGGAACTGTAACTTCTTCATTGGTTGTTAATGGAACTGTGGGTACAATTAGTTTTGCATCAGGTTATAACAATCTTAAAAATCTAACCATCACGAGTGGTTCTGCCACTTTGGGCAATGCCCTGAACGTATATGGTACGTTTGCCCCAACCAGCGGTACATTAACCACTGGCAGTTATCTTACATTGAAATCCACAAGCATCACTAATAGTGCGGTGGTAAGCGTAGTAGGTGGTACGATAACAGGCAATGTGACTGTGGAAAGATTTATTCCCAAAGGCTACCGTGCTTACCGTGACATTGCGCCAGAAGTTTATGGTGCAGGCAGCATCTTCAACAACTGGCAAGAGGGTGGTATAGCTACGTCAACTGGTATCTTCATAACTGGTACCACTGCTGCAGATGCAAGCAAAACCCATTACAGCGCAACGCTCACCAATACAAATTCTTATGGGTTAGATTATAGTATTAATGGAGTTGCGTCGGCACTCAATTATAGCAATGGAACTTGGAGCAGTGGTATCACCAATACAAAAACAACAAACCTCGACGCCTTTCAAGGATACAGGGTATTGATTAGGGGTGCCAGGGATTTTAACTTGTACACGACCTCAGTCAATAATACACAGAATGGTTTGCAGATGATTGATGCCACCACGCTTAGGGCAACAGGGCAATTGGTTACTGGCACGGTTACTTATGGCACTAGTGGTGTAACCAACACTGCCACTGGTGGTTCTTCATACTCATTAAACACCACTGTTGGCAGTAGAACTGGGTTCAGTTATATCCCAAATCCGTATGTATGTCCTGTTGATTGGGTACAGGTTTATGCTGCATCTTCCAATATAAATGCAAGTTATTGGTATCTCGATCCAACAACTAATGCAACAGGTAGTTACCGGGCTTACAATGCCTTGTCAGGAAGCAGTATCATCTACACTGACGAATCAAACGCTGGGCAATATATCCAAGCTGGGCAAGCTGTGTTTGTACAAGCTACTACTTCAAGCCCAAGTGTTGTGTTCAATGAATCGGCCAAAGTGCCTGCTTCTGGTAAGCTGTCTGTGTTTGGTGCAATAAGCCCCGTTAGTAAGATTTATGTAAGCTTGTTGAAACAAGTAAACGGAAATGCTACTGTAACCGATGGTGCAGCAATTGCTTTCAGTAGCAAGTTTAGCAATGTTTATGGAGCTCAGGATGCACTTAAGCTTAGCAATGCAAACGATAATATATACATCAGCGACAAAGGGCAAAGCCTAAGTATAGATGGCAGAATGCCAGCAAATACAAGTGATGTGCTGCCCTTGACAATAGGTGAATTGAGTACAACAGCTTATCTGTTAAAAGTTGATGCCACAGCTTACACAAACAATGGTTTTGCACCTTACTTGCTGGATAGCTACAAGGGTACAACTACTACAATCAGTGGTGTAGACAGCATTGCCTTTACTGTTGATGCAGCAATTGCTGCAACTTATCAAAACAGGTTCAGTATCATCTTCCAACCATCCACATTGCCTGTAAGTGCTATCACTGCAAGTGCAACCTTTAATGATGGCATTGCTACGATTACTTGGAAAACAATAGGCGAAGGCAAAGTGTCCCATTATGATTTGGAGAAGTCAATTGATGGCACAACCTTCACTAAGATTGGCTCTACGGCTGCAAATAGCTCTATAACTACATACAATCTTACGGATAATAAAGTATTGTCTGCGAATAACTATTACCGTATCAAAGCAGTAAGTGAGGTGGGCATGGTAAGTTATAGCAATGTTGCTAAACTAACTACTAACCACTCGTCACTCACATCAATCTATCCTAACCCACTAAAAGGAAGCACTTTGAATGTGCAGATGGGTAATGTAACGGCAGGTAAATATGTGTTGAGCATATACAATACGCTAGGGGAGAAGGTGAACGAACAAACCATTACTCACATGGGTGGTAGTGGAAGCCATGCACTAACCATAAACAAAACTTTAGCTTCGGGAACCTATAGTGTTACAATCAGGGAAGAGGGCAGCAAGCAAGTTGTGTATCAGACTAGTTTGTCAGTAATACCTTAGTAAAGAGGAAAAGAATACAATTATAGTGCAGCTACAACCAGTGTGTTGTGGCTGCACTTTTTGTTTTGATATACCCTAGCAAGGCTTACGCAAAAGCTGACGTGTATCAATTCTTCCAAACCTAATCTTCGGTCTATTTTGTGGAAGCCTAGGTTGGTTAAGTGGAACATTTCCGCTAAGGCAATCAGTACGATTAAAGGGCTAATAAGTATTCGGTTAAGAAGGAACTTTTCTTTTTTATCCTAACCTACGCTTGCACAAAACCTGTCTTGTATCCCACCTTTCATACCTAACCTTCGTTCTATTTTGTGGAAGCCTAGTCAGGTTAAGTGGTAGAGCCCTGCTTAGGCGATGCGTAAGCTTAAATGCCTTACAAGTACCAGGCATCATCAACCGAATACTCCCCTTAAGGCAATCAATACAATTCGACCCTTTCCAAGTACTCCCTTTGTAAGTATGTGGTCTTCTATAGCCTCCCCAAGGCTTGCCTTTAATCAACCTTCTACCTATTTTACCACACTTTCTCTTCGGTCTATTAGGTCTAAAACCCCTTTAAAGGCTGGTAATACTGGTTTTAGGGCAAGGAGTACTGGTTTAGGGCAAACCAGTATTAGTCGGAGCAAAACCAATATTGGTTTGGGGCAAACCAGTATTGGTCCGAGCGAAACCAGTATTGGTTTTTGTCAAACCAGTATTAGTCGGAGCGAAACCAGTATTGGTTTAGGACAAACCAGTATTAGTCGGAGTAAAACCAGTATTGGTTTAGGTCAAACCAGTATTGGTCCGAGCAAAACCAGTATTGGTTTAGGACAAACCAGTATTGGTCCGAGCAAAACCAGTACTACTAGCTTATAAAGGGGTATTTCGCCTATTATGCCGAAGCCTCGGTGACTCTTTAGGCGTTGGATTGTCATGCCGTAGGCATCTAACCCATAGCAAATAAACCACCCACAGTAGGGTAGGAGGCTTGCGCAAAATACATCTACTCTTCGGTCTGTTTTGTGGAAGACGTACTGGCTAACCCTTATAGTGTTCCAAACCCTATAAAGGTTTTGCAGAACCCCACCGACTCTTCCACAAAACCTACCTGCTACCCAACGTGCAACACCGACTCTTGCGCAAAATAGACCGAAGGGATGCCAAAGGGCAAGAGGCAATGCTTTTGATATAAGTAGTACAACCTGCATAAAGGAAGTGGGTATAAAAATGATATATATAGCGTAATACCCCGCAAGGGGTTCAACACGAATAGAAAGGTGTATGTAAAACCAAGTAAAGAGTTCAACATGAATGGGAAGGTGTATGTAAAACCCCGCAAGGGGTTCAACATGAATAACCCCCAAAGCATTTGGGGGGATAGTGTGTACCATGTGGTGTATTGGTGATACATGGTATGTGGTGGTGATACATGGTATGTGGTGGGTGATACGAGGTATGTGGTGGGTGATACATGGTATGTGGTGGTGATACATGGTATGTGGTGGGTGATACGAGGTATGTGGTGGGTGGTATATGGTATATGGTGGGTGATGCATGGTATGTGGTGGGTGATACATGGTATCTGGTTGGTGATAAGTGGTATGTGGTGGGTGGTACATGGTATGTGGTGGGTGGTACATGGTATGTGGTGGGTGGTACATGGTATGTGGTGGGTGGTACATGGTATCTACTGGGTGATACATGGTATGTGGTGGGTGCCACTTAGTATGTGCTGGGTGATATGCCCCGGGTTTCACCCGGGGTTAATAAAGTTGACCCCCTTTCGGGGTTGGTGGTAGGCGTTTCATAGAAGATATTTTTCATCAAAATCTACACCATGCTCGTTTAATAGTGCGGTGTATTCGTCCTTGTAGTCAACTTTTTTGTGGTGTTCCTCTTGGTTCTTTATGTACTCAATCAACACATCTTTTTCTTTTATGGAATAGGTAAATGCACCATAGCCGTTTTGCCAT
>Ga0164296_1002954_pt1 | contig 16429 bp, 17 predicted proteins | sample GEODES057metaG_FD_113533 | JGI IMG/M metagenome (GOLD analysis project Ga0164296, IMG submission 113533) | Dystrophic lake water microbial communities from Trout Bog Lake, Wisconsin, USA - GEODES057 metaG | ecosystem: Environmental > Aquatic > Freshwater > Lake | place: USA: Trout Bog Lake... | reverse complement strand
TAACAACGGTACTTGTGCTATTCCTAATGCTTATGTTAGGTTGTACAACGCAAGTGCAACTGGTCAAGCCTCAGCCCCCAGCAGCCTTGATGGCGCCCCCACCTCCCTTGACCTTGCTACCATCCTCAGCGTCGCAGCTGAAAACAACGCAAAATACCTCAAAGTAGCAGCTCAATTAAAAGATTTACAGGCTTACGAAAACGCCAAATAAATTGCGTACGCAATTAGAATAGGAAAACATGTCAGATATTACCCCTGCAGTTAGCGAGGGATACTACTTTGCAACAACCGTGTATAAAGTTGATGCAAAAGCCCATTTAGAAACAGCCCGTACAGTAGCAACAGAATACTTAGAAAAGGCTGGCAAACAGCAGCAGATTAATGATCTGTATCCTGTTCAAATGACAGAAAACATGTTCAATGATCCAAGACTTCAGGATTTGTCTTCGATGATTGTGCAGATGGCTTGGAATATTCTAGATGCCCAAGGATACCAGATGGACAATTTAAACACATTGTTTTTATCTATGTGGGCCCAAGAGCACTATAAATATTCACTAATGGAGCAACATGCCCATGGCGAAGGCGCGCAAATTGTTGGGTTTTTCTTCTTAGATGTGCCGGAAGACGCAACCACCAGAATGGCAATTTACGACCCCAGACCTGCTAAAGTGCAGATCAACTTGCCAGAAAAGAATTTAGCTGACATTACTTATGGCAGCAATGTTGTTACTTTTACACCTGAACCGGGAACCATCTTTTTTACTAACGCATGGGTTCCGCACTCATTTACAAGAAATGGCTCCAACAAACCCGTACGGTTTATTCACTTTAACATTGGGGTGGAGCGAGCACAAGCAGCACAGTGTCCTAATATAGAAGGGCCAGAGATTATTTGATGAACAAATATCTTATTCGCTATAATAAAAGCCGCGGTCAAGCAGGACGCGGAACCGTGGACCATGCGTGGCGGGTGTTTGAAAATGGTAAAGAATATTTATTTAAAAATTTTAAAGTTAACGTTCCGACATATAGTGAACGTAGTGGCGAAGATTGGAATGTAGCGTGTCATGGATATATGACAATCGATAGAGAAACATCCACCGCCATTATTAACTGGGATCCGCCCGCCTAAATAGCGAGACGAAAAATGAAGAAATATTTAGCCTATGCTGTAATTAGCGTAGCAGTTTTAACTGTGTTTTTTAATAGAAATAACGAAACAATCAACCAAAAGATTATGGCAATTACCCGTTCTACGATGGATCTAATTGCCCACTTTGAAGGCAAAGAAAATAGGGCCTATCAAGACTCTAAAGGTCTTTGGACCATCGGAGTAGGGCATTTAATTAAGCCGGATGAAGAATACCTGATGAATGCTGTACTAACAGATCAGCAGGTAGAAGACCTATTTAAACGCGATTTAAAGTGGTGTGACGAGGCCGTTAACGATTCAGTAAGGGCTCCCCTTAGCCAGAACCAATACGACGCCTTATACAGCCTTTGCTTCAATATTGGCGCGGACCATTTTAAACAGTCTGAAGTAGTGCATCATATTAACCAGCTAAATTACATGGCTGCAGCAAATGCCTTTTTAAACTGGTCAAATCCTCCCGTGCTTAAAAAGCGTAGGGAGCGCGAAAGAGCTGTATTTTTAGCTGACATATAGGGCAAAAAAGCCCCCATTTGTGTATATTTAGAAATAGGGTATCTGATCAATACCCCATATAACCACAACCTCGAGGATAATAAAATGGACGGATTCAAGACACTACCAAAGATGCAGTGCTTCAAAGAAGGCGGCAAAGTCAAGCCTAAAGCAATGTGCTACGGTGGCAAGATGAAAAAAGGCGGCGAAGTAGATAAGGCCGATATTGAGCAAGATAAGAAAATGATTAAAAAGGCTTTTAAGCAGCATGATGAAGCCGAGCACGATAAAGAGCCAACCGAGATTAAATTGCGTAAAGGTGGCCGTGCTAAGAAAGAAACTGGTACTGTTAAGAAGTACAAAAAAGGTGGTGAAGTTACTAACGTTTATGAAGCCAAAAAAGGCTCTGGCGATTTAGATAACATTGAAAAAGTTAAAAAGATCAAGCCAACCGCAGCTAAAGCTCCATCCAAAGCATCTACCAAGCCTGCTATGAAGGGCAGCGATGTTGCTAAAGAAAAGAGCAAGCCCGCTGGCACATCTAAAGCTAAGAAAGTTAGCGAAGGCCCTAAAGAGGCTGATGCAGCTTCCGGCGCTAAAGGCGGACCAAACAAGTACAAAAAAGGCGGTGACGTAAAAAAGTTTGCTGACGGTGGCTATCCCGGAATGCCTTCCAATACCGCCGTCGATCCAACTGAACAGGCACATCAATTAGCTTTGATGGAACAAATGCGTAAGTTACCTCCTTATATGCAACTTCAGTTGCTAAATCAGCAACAAGCTGCGGGTGGTAATAACTTTATGAGTCAACAAGGTAATCCTATGGTAAATCAACAAGGATCTGCTCCTTCAGCTATGCCAATGATGCCATCTGGTATAAACCCTTATCAGGATTAATATGAAAGACTTTAAGCAAAACGTTAAAATGGCTTGTGAAGGCAACCACTATAAAAAAGGTGGTAAGGTTAAAAAAATGGCAAATGGTGGAGACACCAGCGTTGATGATTGGTATAACTCAAATCCAGCAAAAATGCCCACTGGAGATTATAGCAAACCCAATACAATGAATGTCGACGGTAGATCAGTTGTATTAAACGCCGAAAAAATGCCCACAGTAGCTCCAAGACCAAATTTAAATAGACAAAATGATTTAGTTTATCGCCCTGCCCCCGGTGATGATTACAAAAACTATAAACGCGGTATGAAAACCGGCGGTAAAGTTAAAAAAATGAACACGGGCGGAACAGCGAGTTAATATGCCAATCAAATCTAAAGCTCAAATGGGCGCTATGTATGCGGCAGCCGAAGGTAAGTCCACCATCGGCATCCCTAAAAAAGTTGGCAAAGAGTTTGTTAAAGCTGGTAAAGCAAAACCTAATCTACCCCAAAAAGTGACTAAGCGAGCCGCTGGCCGCGGAAGGTAATATGGCGTATAGCAATACTACTGGTCAGACACAAATCAATGTCGACCAGTTAATTTCGTATGCGTATCGTGATGCTGGTAAAACGGCAGAAGAAATCACGCCTGAGTATATCAACGCTGCCAAACAAGCCTTGTTCTACAACTTGATGGATTTATCCAACATGGGGGTCAACCTGTGGTTATTGGAAAATCAATTATACGGTGCGCTTACACAACAGCAACAATTAGTTTTGCCATCAACTACAATTGATGTTCGCGAAGCTAACTGGGTATATGTAAACAATCTTCAAGCATCAGTATATCTGCCTACGGATAACTCAACTGCACCAAACGCTTTTAATCTTCAATCTCAGCTTGCCTCTTTAGCCACATCCACTTTAACTGAAAATTGGATTGGATTGGGCTATCAACAAGCTCAAAGCGTTTACTATGTTGGCTGGAACTGCTATGCCCCAAATGGTGGTACGCAAACTTATAATCTAGTATACGAGTACAGCGACGACGGTATTAACTGGGTAGTCAAACAGACTTTCCCTTCAATTACCATGACAGATTACCAGTGGCAATATTACAATATTTCCATTACTGAACCCCATCTGTTTTATCGTTTGCGTGAAACTGTTGCAAGCACATTTTCTGTTCGCCAGATTGTATTCTCCACCAGTCAGCAGGTTATTCCATTAGCACGCCTAAACCGCGATGATTATTGGAACTTACCAAACAAACAATTCCCATCGGTCCGCTCATTACAGTATTGGTTTGATAGAACCATCGAGCCTTCAATGTATTTGTGGCCCGTACCAAACAATCCATATCAAATGTTTCAGTTAGTTGTTGAAAAGCAAATGGAAGATGTGGGCTCATTGACAAATGAGATCTATGTGCCAGATCGTTGGCTACCAGCAATTCAAGCACAGTTATCCCATAAGCTATCGATGCAGTTACCTAACGTAGATATGGGTCGAATCAATTATTTGGAACGACAAGCTGAGAAGTTGTTCTTGCACGCTAGTGAAGAAGATCGCGATAAGTCGCCTATTTATTTCCAACCTAACATAAGCTACTACACACGATGAGCGTAATAATGACCTATGATTCGCTAGTAGCGAATATTATTGATTACATGGAAAGGAATGATGCGGACTTTGTTGCGCAGATTCCTAACTTAATTGCTTTGGCAGAATCATCGATTGCTGCTGAGCTTAAAACCTTTTTGCAGTTAATTGTTGTAGAAACCAGTTTGTCTACGAATCAAACTATTCTGAATAAACCAGCTCGCTGGCGTAAAACGGTTTCTATGAAAGTTAATGGCGAACCTATTTTGCTGCGTAGCCAAGACTATGTATCTCAATACTTAGCTGAATCATCCGGTGGTAAACCCCTGTATTACGCAGATTATGATTATAACAACTGGAACTTTGCTCCAGCACCAGATACTACTTATCCAGTAGAAATTATTTATTTTGCTGAAATCCAGCCTTTGGATCAAAACAATCAACAAAACCTGTGGACTTCAGTTGCCCCTCAGGCTATGCTATATGGCGCGTTGTTACAAGCACAAGGCTATTTAAAAGCCTTAGACAAGTTGCCAGTATGGAAACAATACTATACTGACGCAATTGAAGCTCTCAAGAAAGAAGACAACTCACGCCGTATGGATCGCAACGTATCGGTTCAGGAACCCTAAAATATGTCAACGACACCAGTCTACACCTCACCCTTTACAGGTACCGTTGTTACTCCAACGGATGTATCCTATTCTGCGCTTTCGTTAAGCAGCAATACGCCTCTTTACTGGCCTTCAATTGTCAATCAAGCTATTGGAGAACTTCCTGCTACCCGTATTATTGATGTAACACCCGTAGCAACAACATATTCAGTTTCCTCAAACACCACAACAACTTTTACACTTACTGGAGTTAATTTAACTTCAGTATTTACAGCAGGCGCAACAATTCAATTTAACGGCGGTGTAATTTCTACAATTTATACTGTAGTTAACTCTACTTATACCTCATCAAATACCGTTGTTACATTCAGCGCAGCACTTTCTTCTGGCACTGTATTAACTTCTGTTGTATTAGCACTCAAAGTTGCTTTACCAGAAGCAGATCAAGGTACTGTTGGCGCGGATATTTTATTCCGTAATTTAGGATCTGTTTCTTTCTTGGTGACAGACTATACTGGCGCAAATGCAATTGCTATTAACTCTGGTATTTCTAAGTATTTTTATCTGCAAAACAACGCAACATCCGCAGGCCAATGGGGTAATGTAACTTTTGGTGCTGGAACCAGTTCTGCTGATGCTTTGACTTTAGCGGGTGCGGGGTTAACTGTTGTAAATGGTCAACTTGCAGTAACACAAAATATTGCGGATATTACTTCTGTTCCCACTTTAACGGATTCTAGCCGTGGTGTTACATATAATTGGAATTCTGGCGTTGCTAATGTTGCATTGCCAAACGTATCTTCTTTATCAAAAGGTTGGTTCATTGCTTTTAGAAATAATGGCACGGGCACATTAACTTTTACACCCGCATATCCGCAGCTAATTAATGGTACTAGTTCAATCAGCACAAATCCCGGTGATTCTGGTTATATTTTTTATGATGCAAGTTCTAATGGATTTATTACAGTTGGTTGGACAACACCATACAACGTGGTGTTTACTGCAGAAACCTATGACGTAGATGCAATTAGCGGAAACACATTAAATTTAACAGCTAATGCGCCAATTATTCAAACTTATATAGCACAATCAGGTACTCGCGCTAATACTTTAGCAGTTACTTTACCAGCTATTACCCAGCTTTATATTTTGGTAAATAATACTAACCAATCCGGTTACAATATTACGTTCCAAAACACCGGCAGCTCTCAAGCACCTCTAGCTCTAACTACCGGCAATATTTACACATTGCTAAGCGATGGTGAATTTTTATACATTCTAAATTCTTCATCATCTTCTACATTTAAAGCAATTAATGGAAATGCTGGAGCTCCGTCTTATTCTTTCTTGAATGATAATAGTACGGGTATGTATTTACAGGGCACAGGTATTTTGGGTCTATCAGCTAACGGAAATGAAATGATTGACATCAATAATACAAATACATCTGCTCCTGTAGTCACTATTAACGCACGGGTTGCAGCAAATTTAATTAGCGGCGGGACGTTCTAAATGGCGGCTGATAATCTTCAGCAAGATACCTCGCAATTTACCCGAATCTATACACTAAAGATTCCACCGGGTATTAAGCGCGATGGTACACCTTTTGAAACCAACGAATACACCGATGGTGTGTGGTGTCGTTTTCAACGTGGCGTTCCTAAAAAAATCGGTGGTTATCGCACGATTGTAACCAGTAACGTCGGCATTTATCGTGGCTTAGTTGCCCAGCCATATAACGGCGTAAACTATATTTTTGCTGGTAATTATCAAGAGCTGGATGTATTTACCACTGGTATTAACTATGGCGTTGGTAGTGGCCCTTTTACTGTTACCATTTTACCCGGCACTTCTTTTGCTAATGCGACGTATGTAAATGCTACAGCTTTTACTATACCCGGTAACGCTACAAATGTTTTTGGCCCAAGCAATACAATTGCATTTAGTCAAACTAGTAACGCGACTTCATATACCATATCAAGTTCAAGTTACGCAGCAAATGCAACGACTGTTAGAATATCAAGTGGTACTTTATCAAATACTATTAACACCGCGTATTTGACCACCAACGCGGTATTTACACCAGATCCGCAAGATGGCCCATATCGCATTACTTGGCAGTTTGATGCACAATTTAGTCCTTATGGCGGTCAATTAGCTATTCTTGCACACCCCGGCTATAATTTAATTGACGTTGATAACGGCGTAACATCGCAGGTTTTGGTTGGTAATATTTTACCCGGTATTAATAATACATGGACTTTCTCGGGCTTATCAGATAGCCTTGGAACTCAACCAACCTACAAACCAATTAGTGTTGACGGTGGTGTATGCGTATTGTATCCGTTCATATTTGTTTATGGCTCGCATGGATTTATTGCCAATAACAACGTAACTACTGGCAATTATGGTCAGCAAAGTTTCTATGATTGGAATGGTTTATTAGCCAACCAAAACAACGTAGCTGGCTCTAAGATTATCAAAGGCATGCCCATGCGCGGTGGTACTAACTCACCCGCTGGTTTGTTCTGGGCTACAGATAGTTTAATTCGTGTATCTTTCAATACAGGCAACACAACTAACGGCTTGTATTGGATTTACGATATTGTTTCAAGCCAAATCTCTATCATGTCCTCTAACGCAATTGTGGAGATGGATGGTTCGTTTTTCTGGATGGGCGTAGATCGTTTTTATGTCTATAACGGCTCTGTGCAAGTACTGCCAAATGATAAAAACGTTAACTACTTATTTGACAATTTGAACTATACACAACGTCAAAAAGTATGGGCTACAAAGATACCGCGCTATAACGAGATTTGGTTCTTTTATCCTCGCGGAACAGCAGAAGAATGTACCGACGCTATTATTTACAATACCAAAGATAAAATCTGGTATGACGCAGGTCAAGCTACGGGAGCTCAACGTTCTTGTGGGTACACCACAGAATTATTCCCAACACCAATTTGGGCTGACTGGAACTACAACGTAAGTTACAGCGCGCCTTACACTGTGATTGCCCATCCTGCTAGTTTGCCAGCGCCAACTACAGATCAGATGTATTTCTCTGGCGATGTGACGCCTGTATTTAGCCCGGGTTCAATTATTACTTTTAGCCCACAAGCTGATTTTAACCAGACCTATCAGGTTACTTCTGCCGCATTTACTTACAATACTACGATTGGCACACCCGGAGTTACCTTAGTAACATTTACTGAAGAGTCGCCAATTACTGTTCCTGTAGGCGCTTTGGTGTATAAACAGACCGGTGGCTTTACTTTATGGCAGCATGAGTTTGGTCAAAACCAAGTCAATCTGACTAATGAAGTGGCCGTATATTCCCGTATCACTACTAGCGATATTAGCTGGATTTCTGGATCTCCCGGTGGTGAAGACCTTGTTGGCATAAACCGTCGTATGCACATCCGCCGTGTTGAGCCAAACTTCTTGCAAACAGGCACAATGTCTATGATAGTTTTGGGCCGTAAATTTCCTAACGGCACAATGGTAGCTGATGAGCAAGACTCTGGGCCGTATTACTTTGATCCTCATACTGGCAAGATTGACTTGCGTGTTGAGCATCGTTTAGTTCAGCTTCAGTTTGAGTCTAATGTGCTCGATGGCAATTACGAAATGGGTCGCCTGCTAATTACTGCTGAGTTTGGTGACGAAAGGCCATAATGGCAGTTCAGGTTCCAGCGCTACAACCGTTCTTTCCTTACACCCCAGATTACATGGAGTGGCACGATTGGACTGGTAATATGATTATCCACTACGGTCAAGAGAATATTATGATGACCACCGAGGAAAACTGGCGAGAAGGTGCCCAGAACATGGCTAGAATGGCCGTCTTTGGCAGTTATCCAGTACCAGATCCAACCCTGTATGAAAACTGGCAGGATTGGGCTAAAGAATTTTCCTTAATAATCAACGGTAGAAGTTACTAATTTAGGGCAAAAGTATTCTGTTTTTTGTATATTTAGATACAGGATAACAGGAACGAATAATGATTGATTTTAAAGTTGAGCACTTTTTTTCTGATGGCGTGTATTCACGCAAAATGACAATCCCTAAGGGTGTCAAAGTGCCAACGCATAAACACAAGTTTAACCACATGAGCATTTTAGCTAGTGGTAAAGTGCTAGTTAAAGTTGATGGAAAAATAACAGAATATACTGGTCCAGCTCAGTTAGAAATTACTAAAGACCAAGTGCATGAAGTTTTTGCTTTAGAAGAATCTGTGTGGTTTTGTATCCACGCTACTGATGTAACAGATCCAGATTGTATTGATCATGAGTTAATCCATGAATCAGAACTTTCATAAGATTGCTGAGGGAGTTGATGTCGCGCCATTGATGAATGAACTAATGGCTCAACCTGAACTTTGGGATAGTAATTCAGAACGAATTACTCCCAATATGCCTCATTACCAAACTCATGATATTTGGTTAAGGTATAACGATAAAACATCTTTTATTGAAAAAGGTAGTTTTGTTGGTTTTAATGATCCACATATTCCAATTTGGTATCCTGCTATTGAAGCATTACCCGCCGCAAAAAGATTAATATTTGATTTGATGGCTGCATTAAATGGCGAGATGTTAGGCGGAGTTTTAATTTATAATGTGCCTGCTGGTAAAGAAATATTAGTTCATACAGATACTGGTTGGCATGCTGAATACTTTGAAAAGTTTAATATTAATATTCAAAGTCAAGCTGGATGTGAATTTTATTATCCTATGCACAATGAAGTCATGACATCAAACACTGGTGATATTTATTGGTTTAGGAATACTGTGCCACATGGTGTGCGCAATAATAGTGATAAAGATCAAATTATTTTAACTGTTTGTATTAAGCCGTTTAAAGGAACATAAAATGCCATTTGCCGTTGTTGGTGCTGTTGCTGCTGCAGTTGGAGCAGCTAATACTGTAGCTGGTTGGCTATGCTGTGGCCCAAGCGCGCCCAGTGGTGGCGGGGCAAGAGGTTCTTCGTCTGGATCTGGATCTGGATCTGGATCTGGATCTGGATCTGGATCTGGATCTAGTGGTTCTTCACAACAAGCTGCAGCACCAATGAGCGGACTTACCGCTTCTTTTGCACCTAAAGCTGGTCCTATTTCTATCGCAGATCAGCCGATTTTTACGGATGTAGCTTCTCCATTAGAAATTGTTCAACAAGGTGGTATTGCCGCACCAGCGCCAGTTAATGCTAAACGCGGCGGTCCTATTGGCCACTATGATGTTGGTGGTGGTATTCCAGAGGTAAGCACAAGACCTACTTTTGTCCATGGTCGTCCAGAATTGGTATCTGGTTTCAATAAAAATATTCCCCATCCTCAAGTTGGAAACGTTGTTTTCGGTCATAAAGATGGCGGAAAAATTCAAGAACACCGCCCAGAATTTTTTTCTGAAGGTGGTTTAAAACATACTTTTGTTGAAGGCGCTGGTGACGGCACTTCTGATTCGGTTCCAGCGATGCTTGCCAATGGTGAGTTTGTTATCCCTGCTGATGTGGTATCTAGTCTTGGCAACGGCGATAACAAGAGCGGCGCTAAAGTAATGGATGAGTTTTTAAAAACTATTCGTTCACATAAGCGTGATGCCGCACCCGGCAGTCTTCCACCTGACAGCAAAGGTCCTTTAGGTTACTTGCTAGAAGCAAAGAAAAAGGTTAAATAAATATGTCAGCACTTAGTAGCTTAACTCAATCGACAGGTACATCGACTACCTCGTTACCATCTTGGTATTGCACAGCCCAACAAAATTTAGTTAAGGGTGCACAAACTATTGGTGCTGCAACTCCTCAATTAGGTCAAACAGTTGCGCAAGGTGCAATTAATACACTTCAAGGACCAAATAACCCATTTACCGCAGCAACGGGAACGTTAGGTTCTATCGCTACCGGCGCGGTTAATCCTTTTATTACCGGCGCTTGTGGCGCGGTAACTCCTAATACTCAAACTGCTTTGGGTGGTTTATTCGCTGCTCAGCAAAATCAATTAAATACTTTACTGCCATCCCTAACCACTCCCGCACAAGCTGCTGCGATTGGTTCTGGTAACTTTGGTAGCTTACGTGGATGCACAGCAGTTGATACTGCTAGAACAAATGCGTTGGCTAGCTTGCAAGCACAACAAATGTGCGCTGCATTGAAGAACCAAGCTACTGGAGTTAACGCAGCTATTGGTCAGGGTAACGTTGGCCAGCAAGGTATTACTAACGCCATGAACGTTGGTCAAGAACAGATGGTTGCACCATTTACTGGCTTAACTAACGCGGCTAATATTATCAACGCAACAACTCCCGGAGCTACTGTATCAACAACTCAAACTCCTTCAGTGCTTAATCAATTGGGCGGAGCTGGATCTGTAATTCAAGGTGGTATTGCGGGCACTTGCAACCTATTGAAACAACTAGGTGTTAAATGTGGAATAAGTGGTTTGCTTAAGGGTAGCGGCAGTAGTAGCGGTTTGTGCTGTGGTTCATTAACAAAATGTACAACAACAGGATATTGCAAATCATCTTGTGGCAATTTAATTATTTGTAAGAACGACCAAAGTGGTCAGTATAGTGGATGCCAATATTATAATTGCAATACATCTGGTTCAATTGTGTGTTATCCATCTAATTACTGTTCTTTTGCAGGTTGGAGTGCTAAAACTGGCGGATTGGTAGGACGGAAACAATAATGGCAAAAATGATCGGCGGTTTAGCTCACTTTGACGAAGGCGGTTCTACAGATACTACGCCAGTCCCAACCAAAGAAACCATTTCTGTTGGCGGCGCAAAGCTGCCTATCAAAACAGCGATTAGTGGCGACATTGTAAAAAATCTTCAAGACGAAATTGAAAAGCGTTCTGGTGGATTTTGGAATCCTACCTTGCGTGGTTTTGAACGTGCTGCTGCATTTACTTCAAGAGATCCCGGCACAGCTTTAGCTGCCATTGATGCTCAGCACCGTGCTGAAGATGAGAGCGTATTTAATATGCGCAACAGTATTGCGGCTATTAAAGCAGCTCAAACACAAGCTGCTGCAAGAAAAGCACAATATCAATCAATGACACCACAAGCAGGTGTTGCTGGTATGGGTGGTGCAGGACAAGTTGGTGGTGCAGGCCAAGCAGGTACTGGTGGTATTTACATCAGTCCAGAACAAATACAACGTGAAAACTTGGCTGAAACTGACGATGAGAAAATTTTACTACGTCAGGACTATTTGAAGAGCATAGCCCAAGCGCAAAACAAAGCTCGTTTTGATGCTGCAGCTAATACCCAACAAGAATACAAAGACCCACGCACTGGCGCAATTATTGGTTACTTTACACCAAGCTATATTGCAGCGCATCCAGAGCTTATTGGACAGGCCGTGCCTACTGGTAATGTAGCACCAGCTAACGCTCCAGTAAATCAGCCCTCTAATGCTCCAGCAACTAAAACAAACACAACCGCTAGCTTTACTCCAACGGGTAACTCTTCATTTGATGATGCGATGCGCTTTGTGTTTAGCCAAGAAGGTGGATACAAAGATACTGATGGTAATACTGGTGCTCCTGTTAACATGGGCATTAACCAGAAATTCCACCCCAATGTTGACGTTAAGAATTTAACACCAGATCAGGCACGCGATATCTATAGACAAGAGTATTGGAATGCTATTGGTGGCGATAAGCTCAACCCAACAGCAGCTAAGATTGCTATGGACGCAGCAGTTAACCAAGGTGTTGACTACGCTAAGCGTTTAATTGCCGAGACTGGCGGAGATCCAGATAAGATGTTAGCGCATCGTATGGGCCGCTATGCTGAGATTGTAGCTGGTGATAAGACAGGACAACAAGCTCAGAACCTTAAAGGCTGGGTAAACCGTCTTGACAACCTACGTGGTGAAATTGGTCAGGCTAAACCAGATGCAAAAACTGAGGCAACTCAAACAACTACTCCCGGTCTTAGCCCAATCGAACAACATAAGATTGATGTTAAAAAGGCAGAAGCCGCGGCAGATGCTCAAAAAGTTGGTCAAGAAGAACAAGAGCGTAAAGCTGCTGACTACATGGCCGCTATTCAAGCTGGTCGTAAAGATTTACCCGGTATTCTTGCAGCAGCTCAAAACATTCAGCACCATGCTGATAAAAACGCAGGCGCATTTTTCTATCCCGGCCAAGGCGGTATCTTGGGTGGTGCAGCAGCACTTCCTGTTGTTGGCGAAGGCGTTGGTGATGTATATGCTGCATTGTCTGGCGATGCTAAGTCACGTGCTGAGATTGGCCAGTCTGCTAAAGCCTTGGGTGTTGAAAACGCTAAGAATTTGTTTGCTGGTATGGCGGCACGATTTGGTGCTCAATTAACTGGCATCGGAACATCTTCCAAGGGTGTTGGTTTAGACCTACCTGCGGAGACTAACAAGTTTAATGCTCGCATGATGGAGTTGACTGCTCAGATGGCAGACGACCAAGTTAAAGCCTACGAAAACTACAAAGGCGGTAACGCATTCCAATTCTTAAACTCACCAGAAAACAAAGCTATTGAAGCTCGCTACTTAGGTGCTCTGCAACGTGAGTTCCCAGATAGAATTAAATTAGATAATAGACCTCCTGCAGAACCTAAAGTTGGTGATGTGGTACAGGGCCATCGTTTTAAAGGTGGCGATCCAAGTAAGAAAGAAAACTGGGAGAAACAGTAATGGCTGAGCCAACGCCAGTACCAGTGCCTGCTGCCGATCAGGAGCAGGGACCTTGGTCACAATTCCAATCACCTACACCAACTCAACCAGTCCAAGCAGCCCCCGCAGAAGAGCAGGGCCCTTGGAGTCAATTCCAAGCCCCTCAGCAAACTGAACACACCGACGAAATACCTACACCTGCACCAAGCGCACCGGCGACTGGTGAGGCGGTTGGCGCAGTCTTTGGTTTGGGTAAAGGTGCTTGGGACCTTAATAAATACCGCGGTAATAACTGGAAGTTAGCTGAAGACGAAACCCCTTACGGCGTTCAAAAGTATTTAAACAAACAGTTAAAAGTTCCTAGTGAAACAGGTGTACATATCCCACGTGGCACAATATCTTTGGTAGATCTTGGAAAAGCTACTGGTTTAGACACCCGAACAATGCAGGAAGTTCAAGCAGCATTAGCAAAAGCTAAGGGCACCGAAGGCACGATGGAACCTATCATTGAAATGGTTCAAGGAGTGCCTGTTCAGACTGGCACAAGAATGGTTGGTGGAACACCTCCAATTGATTTAAGTCCTTATGTTAAAGTCGGCACATTAGAAAAGAATGCGCCAGCACTAAACGACTTTTTAGTTAAAAATTACAAGCCAATTGCTGCTATAGAAAAGCGTGTAGTTGCCCCTGCAACAGCAGGCATTAGCGCAGCAGAAGGCCAAGCTGCGTTTAATCGTGCAAAAGAAGGACGCCCTATTGCTGCTGGATTAGATGTTGCTGGAGCAATTGGTGCACCTATTGCCGCTGCTAAGTTTTTGCCTAAGAAACTTAGAGTGCTTGGTGGCTTAGCTGCTGCAACTGCACCTATCGTTGATGTGGCAACTGAGCCAGCTAAACATGCTGCTGGTGGTTCTATTCAGAATTTTGCTAAAGGGCAAATAGTAGAAGACATAGCAAAAAAGCTATTTACCCCAAGAGAAACTCAAATCGTAAGAGCAAGTGAAGCGTTAGCTCCACACGAAGGTAAGTATTTACATCTTACCCAATCAGATAGAATGCGTTCTACTGAGGGCGATCTTGGGGGTCCCGGATTTTCTAAGTTTCAATTAGAGCGTCCTGAGTACGCAGAAGCACAAGCTGCATGGGGTGTTGGTAAAAAGCCAACTGCCAGCGGTATTGTTAACGTTAATAAAAAATTTGGTGATCAAGCTATTTGGACACCAATGATTGGTAGCGAAACACAGCATCATTCTAATCAGCATGTATACGATGTATTGGCTGATGAGTTTAACCGTCAAGCCAGTTTGGGTAAACTAACTCCTGAACTGCAAGAAAGAATTAACTCTCGTTTGATGACACGACCTGAATATCAAAATTTGTTTCCTGAAGATTTTGATATTGCCAACCCAGAGCATTTAGCTCAATATGGTAATACGTTTGACCGCCGTGGCGCATTATCTACCTTAATGAGTGGTCAGGGTGTTGGCGGTACTAAAGGTCGTATCATTGACTATCCAGATATCATGCAGCAGATGACTGATCCAATGACTGTTGGTGCGCCAACTCATTCATTAGGGACACGTCTGTTCTCGCTAACTGGTGATGTAGACTATCGCCCTGATTTGCATTCTGCATTCCCTTACATTCTTAAAGGTGAAGATAAAGGTGTGGCATTTAGTCCCGTACCTAAAGAACTAGGTATACCTGATTTTATTAACCAGTTTAAAGAATTTAAAGGTAGAGAGCCCGGCTATTATGACCTGACTCGAACCATCCCACATCAGCAAATTACTGAAGACTATCTGCGTGGCTTGGAAGAAGCCGGACATGCTGCAGGTGGTTCAATTGTAAAAGCAGCCAAAGAACTAATCCTGCCAGCCGCAGAGAACGCAGCTCGTACACAGATTATTGGCACATTGCCAACATACGCCAAGGCCGCTGATATCTTGGCTCAGCGCGGTGCTAAGGGTCAAGCAATTGATTTTGGTGCTGGATTGGGCAAGGGCGCGGCTGCGCTAGGTGAAGATACACATACCTATGAGCCATTTGCTAAGGATTGGACACCAACGTTTACTAAGCCTGAGGACATTCCTACAGACGCGTATGGTCGCCTGACAAACCTCAATGTACTAAACGTGGTACCACGTGAAGCGCGTGATGAAATTGTTCAGCACATCGGTCGTGTTATGGAACCCGGTGGTCTGGGTATTCTAACAACGCGCGGCGCTGATGTGATGGGCGCTAAAGGTACAGCAGGTCCTGAGCCAATGTCGATCATTACCAGCCGTGATACCTACCAAAAAGGATTTACCAAGCAGGAGCTCGAGGATTATATGAAGTACATGCTGGGTGACAAGTTTGATGTCAACAAGCTAAACCTCGGCCCCGCTGGTGTATTGATTCAGAAAAAAGCCGCTGGAGGCGAAATACTAAAAAAGCTACTCCCGCTCGCGGAGCGGGAAGCAAACAAAACTAAGTTTTTAGAAAATAGTGTGGTTAAAGATCCTTTGTATCACGGTACATTTAAAGACTTTAATGCTTTTGATAAAAATAAAAGAGAACTTGGGTTTCATTTAGGCAATCCAAATCAAGCATCATACATAATAGAAGACGCTGCTAAAAATCCTTTCTTTGGCTCAACTGGCGCCAATGTAATGCCTGTACATGCAAGCATTAAAAAACCATACGAAGCGCAAACCGATTTAGGTGATTGGTCTAGTGTTCAAAACTGGAAAGATTATTTAAAACAGTGGGAATTAGAAGATTCTGGAATATTAAATTTATCTAAAAAAGATATAGATAGTTTAAGAACAGAAGATGATATTCGTAATCTTTTTACTAAAAAAGGATACGATAGTATTGAATATCCAAATCACATGGAATCTGCATCACCAGACGCCCATTTAACTGGTGATTATGATAAGTCTTATATGGTATTTGAACCAACACAAATCAAATCCGCTATTGGTAATGAGGGGACCTTTGATCCTACCAATCCCGACATTACCAAAAAGCGTGGTGGTCTAGTTTAAT
>Ga0164296_1002952_pt1 | contig 16434 bp, 16 predicted proteins | sample GEODES057metaG_FD_113533 | JGI IMG/M metagenome (GOLD analysis project Ga0164296, IMG submission 113533) | Dystrophic lake water microbial communities from Trout Bog Lake, Wisconsin, USA - GEODES057 metaG | ecosystem: Environmental > Aquatic > Freshwater > Lake | place: USA: Trout Bog Lake... | reverse complement strand
TGTGCTTTCTAAATTGCATCAAGCTCTCCGCTGCGGTGAATGTGCAAGGTTGTAATGTGCGACGAGGATGAGCACCATTTTTTCGCCTGCGCTTTCAAGTTCCATGACAAAACGCTCAACACGAGCCCTGTAATAGCGCCAAAAAATCAAACTCGGAATGGCCACGCAAAGTCCCATGGCGGTGTTGTAGAGCGCCATCGATATTCCAAGTCCAAGTTCAGTGGGCCCGGTAATGCCTTGGGATTGAGAGGCAAAAATATCAATCATCCCAACCACCGTGCCCAAGAGTCCGAGAAGCGGTGCAGCAGAGGCGAGTGTGGCCAAGGGAGATAGGTTTTTCTCTAGGTCCATTGCCAATTCGCGACCTTTGGTCGACAAAGCCAAGGTCAGTCTTTTCTCAAACGCAATCGCATCCACCGCAGAAGCGGGGGAGGAAAGGCTGTGCTCGCTTTCCCACTCTGAGAGGCCCGCTGCCAACAAGGCGCCCAAGGCGGAACTCATGGCCAAAGGTCGTAGCTCCTCTTGACTCAAAGTGGGGTGTTGCCCAGGCGCTTTTAAGCGCGCGAGTGCAGACTCGATCACATTGTCTACAAGTCCCTCAGGAGCCACACGAGCTCTCCTGAGGTTCAAACCCCGTTCGATGATGAATGCCAAAGAAAGCACTGAACACAGCAACAAAGGCCATATGGGCCAGCCGGCAGCTTGTATGATTGACAGCAAGAGAAATGCTCCGTTTGAAATTGGGTAGATCTGAGCAAAAAAGGTAAGACGAGCTTCTAAAAAGCCTCTCGACCCAGATTCTGGGTTTGTGCGTATTATCCACGAGCTTTATTTCACAATTTGAGTGGACAACTTTGTGGATAACTTTGGTCAATGTGTGGCAAAGGTGCATTAAATATGGGTTTTTCTTAAAACGGTCATAATTTAAGCATTAATTTTCTCTTTGAAATCAAGGACTTATACGGATAGTATTGGATTATTTGTGGTTTGTGGTTCGAGCTACATTTGGCTTACTTTAGCTTGCATAAATCATTCATTGAAAGTGACACAAAGCGCATGAATTCGAATAATTTGACACAAGAGCTTGGAAATACAAGCAAAATTTGGACAGTTGGCGCGCTGTGCCTTGCTGTGTCTGATGCTTTGCAAGCGAGGTTCAATCCAGTCAACGTTCAGGGCGAGATTTCTGGCTTTACCAGGGCTTCAAGTGGGCATTGTTACTTCACGCTCAAGGACGAATCGGGGCAATTGCGTTGTGCGATGTTCAAAAGAGCTGCCTCACAGTTGACGGTGGGGCTTAAGGATGGAGACAAAATTCAAGCCACCGGGCAACTCGGCGTCTACGCCGGTCGTGGGGATTTGCAGCTGGTTGTTGAGAGGGTTCGAACCCAAGGCAGGGGATCTCTCTTTGAGGAGTTCATCAAAATCAAAGAAAAGCTCCAGGCTCAGGGGCTATTTGATGAGAGCAGAAAGAGGGCTTTGAACCCCACCCCGCGCGCCATTGGGGTGGTAACCTCTTTGGATGCGGCTGCGCTCAGAGATGTGGTGATCACGCTCAAGCGTCGTGTGCCTCATATTCCGGTGATCGTGAGTACTGCTTTGGTGCAAGGACCTCAATCGCCAGGCTCACTGATTTCAGCCTTGAAGTCCTTGTACGAGCTACCCCAAGTGGATGTGATCTTGCTTGTGAGGGGAGGCGGCTCAATGGAGGATTTATGGAGTTTTAACGATGAGGGCTTGGCCCATGTGATTGCCGCCTCGCCTGTTCCCTTGGTGAGTGGAGTGGGGCACGAGAGCGATTTCACAATAGCGGACTTTTGCGCCGACGTGAGGGCTGCAACGCCTACTGCTGCCGCTGAGTTGTGCGCTCAGTCCAAGGACAGTTTGGGTTTGGAGTTGGTGGCCCTTCAAGAGCGATTTGCAAGATCGCTTTGGCGAGTTTTGGACACTCAAACGCAAGGTCTCGATCATTTGCAGTACCGACTTGGGGCGCCCTCTGGGTATGCGGTCAAGCAAAGTTCTCGCTTGGACATGCTCGAGCAACGTTTGGCACCCGCGTTGCGGCATCGTGCGCAAAATGGCGCCTTTGCGCTCGAACAGCTGGGGCAAAAACTGCGTCACGCACTGGTGGGTTACACGCAAACTAGAGCGCAAGCTTTGGAGCGTGCGCAATTGAGACTTGGCCTTTTGGATCCGAGTTTGGTTTTAAAACGCGGTTACGCTTGGCTCAGTGATGACCAAGGAGTCCCCATCACCCAAGCCAAGGGTTTAAAGAAGGGGCAAGCCATTGGTGCAACTTTGGCCGATGGTGAGGTGGCTTTGGAGGTCAAAGAATCCCCATCGATCAACTGAGGAGCTTTCATGCTCATGACTCCAAGCCTTGGAGTCGGAGTGCCGACTTTTTTCCACAATGCTTTGAGTGTTTTTTGGGTTTGGGTTTGAGTCTTTTGGCTTTTCGGCTAAACTCAATCCATTGGAATTTTTGATTTACTTGATTTGTTTTGATTCAAAAGGAAAACATGGAACACCACTTACCCCCATTGCCCTACGCGATTGATGCGTTAGCCCCTCACTACTCCAAAGAAACGCTTGAGTTTCACCACGGCAAGCACCACAACGCTTACGTCGTGAATTTGAACAATTTGCAAAAGGGAACAGATTTTGAGAACCTGTCCTTGGAGCAAATCATCAAAACTTCCAGTGGCGGCATCTACAACAATTCTGCGCAAATTTGGAACCACACCTTCTTTTGGAATTGCATGAAGCCCAATGGCGGCGGAGAGCCAACCGGCACATTGGCCAGCGCCATTGTCAGCAAGTGGGGCACCTATGCCGCGTTCAAAGAGGCTTTCGTGAAATCTGCTGTGGCCAATTTTGGCTCTGGCTGGACTTGGCTCGTTAAAAAGCCTGACGGTAGCTTGGATATTGTGAACATGGGTGCTGCTGGCACTCCTCTCACCACCACCGACAAGGCACTCTTGACCGTGGATGTTTGGGAGCACGCTTACTACATCGACTACAGAAACTTGCGTCCCAAGTTTGTAGAGACTTTCCTTGATCATTTGGTCAATTGGGATTTTGTTCAAGCCAATTTCGCTTGATCCATCTAGGCGCCAATCAGGCGCTTAGAAAGAAGAAGGGCCTGTCTCATCGAGCAGGCCCTTCTTCTTTGGACAATCGCCAATCGATCAGGGGTTGGCTTTGAAGAGCACGCCCCCAAGTTTGTAGCCGGCTTTGATGTTTCTTTTTGCAAACCACCCTTGATGCATTTCAAGAACAAAACGCACCTCTTTGTCAGAGCAATGGCTGTCGGTGCTTTGAGCCTTCATGTCGGCCAAGTTCACGATGGTGCCGTCATCGGCAATGAAAGCAGCGGTGAGGGGCAAGATGGTGTTTTTCATCCAAAAGCATTGGGTCGCTGCGCGCTCAAAGACAAAAATCATGCCTTCATGAGTAGGCATCTCGCGCCTAAACATGAGACCTATCTCTCGCTCTTGTGGGGTTTGCGCGACTTGAGCATCGATTTGAAACATGCCGGCTTGAATCACAGTGCGAGCCAAGTTGAGTTGGGGCGTCTCTTGAGAAAAGGCAGGATGACCAAGGTGTGAGAGCAAAAGGGCAACTGCCAAGAGCCAAGATCCTGAAAGCGTTTTTCTGAAAAAGGTCGTCGCTGAGGAAAGCTCCAATGCGCTGGGATTGATCTGAACTTGTGCTTTAAAGCGTTGAACGAGTTGAGCGTTTGCCATGTTGATTGATGCTGAGGATGTGGGTTGAATGTCTGGCTTGATGATCAAAGCTTTGAGTTGGTGTCAAGAATTGAGGTGAAAGGGCCCAAAGATTGCTTGGTGCAGATCATAACCCGATGTGAGAAAGTGTTGGTGCGCACCGATTTGGATCAATCTTTTCATGTGAACTCTTTTAATGACTTGCACATTGAATTTTGAGATTAGAGCCCCATCTGAATCATCAGTGAGGTTTTTTGATGACTCGTAACGTCAAGAAGCTCAAAAGCCTCGGCGTTTTGGGGCAATGCCCTGGCCGTCGTACATCGATGTTTGGATTTTGGGTAAGGTTGAGGCTGGTGAGACGCCACTCACTCACTCCTTTGGGTTTGATTTTGGGGTGGTTTGTTTTGTAAATATTTAGCAACAGATGGCACCACTGACCGTGGGCTTGTGTTGTGATCGATAGAATGTGGAAATGGCAACAAAAAATCCCTTACCTCCCAAAATCGTCCCCGATCGTGACGACGGTGACTCTGTCGTGCTTGAGCGTTTGACGGAGAAAACCAAGCCTCCACAGATGTACCAAGTGGTGATGCTCAATGATGATTTCACACCCATGGAGTTTGTGGTGATGGTTTTACAAGAATTTTTTAGCAAGGATCGTGAATCTGCGACCCAAATCATGTTAAAAATCCACTTGGATGGCAAAGGAGTTTGTGGTGTCTACAGCAAAGATGTGGCTGCCACCAAAGTCGACCAAGTGGCAGAGGCTGCCAAAAAGCATGGGCATCCTTTGCAGTGTTTGAGTGAGCCCATTGATTGATGAGGGCAAGAGCTCTCAGCTCCAAAGTTTGGGGCCGAAGAAATTGTGGATTTTGAAAATTGTTAATTAGACGCAAGCGAAAAGGAAATTAGGATGATTGCCCAAGAATTAGAAGTCAGCTTGCACATGGCCTTTGTTGAGGCCCGCCAGCAGCGCCACGAATTCATCACAGTTGAGCATTTGCTTTTGGCATTGCTTGACAATCCCAGTGCAGCCGAAGTGTTGCGTGCTTGCTCAGCCAATTTGGACGACTTGAGAAAGTCACTCAGCAATTTCATCAAAGACAATACGCCCCAAGTAGCTGGACAAGAGGAAGTGGACACGCAGCCCACTTTGGGTTTTCAGCGCGTGATTCAACGTGCCATCATGCACGTTCAGTCCACTGGAAACGGCAAGAAAGAGGTCACTGGTGCGAATGTCTTGGTGGCCATTTTTGGTGAAAAAGATTCCCACGCCGTCTACTATTTGCACCAGCAAGGGGTCACCCGTTTGGATGTGGTCAATTTCATCGCTCACGGCATCAAAAAGACCGATCCCCCCGAGCCTGTCAAGCCACCCGAGTCTGCCTCTGGTGAGGCTGAGGAAGGGGCTGAGAAAAATGAAAAGGCTTCTGCACTCGAGCAGTTCACTCAAAACCTCAACCAATTGGCCAAAGACGGCAAAATCGATCCCTTGATTGGACGCGATTACGAAGTGGAACGCGTCATTCAAATTCTGTGCCGTCGACGCAAAAACAATCCCTTGTTGGTTGGTGAGGCGGGCGTTGGCAAGACAGCCATTGCTGAGGGTTTGGCTTGGCGCATCACACAAAAGGATGTGCCTGAGATCTTGGCCGATTCCCAAGTCTATTCATTGGACATGGGTGCTTTGTTGGCTGGTACGAAGTACAGAGGGGACTTTGAGCAAAGACTCAAAGGTGTTTTAAAGTCTCTCAAGGACCGCCCCAATGCAGTGCTCTTCATCGATGAGATTCACACATTGATTGGTGCAGGTGCAGCTTCTGGTGGTACTTTGGATGCCTCCAATTTGCTCAAGCCCGCTTTGAGCTCAGGTCAGTTGAAGTGCATCGGTGCCACAACATTCAGCGAATACCGCGGTATTTTTGAAAAGGACGCGGCCTTGTCCAGGCGTTTCCAAAAGGTCGATGTGGTCGAGCCCAGTGTGGAGCAGACGGTTGATATTCTCAAAGGGCTCAAGAGCCGCTTTGAGGAGCACCATAATGTGAAGTATGCATTGGCTGCGTTGCAAGCTGCCGCAGAATTGAGTGCGAAGTACATCAACGATCGTCACTTGCCCGATAAAGCCATTGACGTGATCGATGAGGCCGGTGCTGCGCAGCGCATTTTGCCCGTCTCCAAGAGAAAGAAAACGATCAGCAAAACCGAGATCGAGGACATTGTGGCCAAGATCGCTCGCATTCCACCCGCTAACGTCAGCAATGACGATCGGGGTAAATTGCAAAGCTTGGAGCGCGACTTAAAGAGTGTCGTGTTTGGTCAAGACAAGGCGCTCGAGGTGTTGGCATCATCTGTGAAGATGGCCCGCTCAGGTCTTGGCAAAGCCGACAAGCCCATTGGTGCTTTCTTGTTCAGTGGTCCCACTGGTGTGGGCAAGACAGAAGCAGCCAAGCAACTGGCCTATATCATGGGCATCGAGTTGATTCGATTTGATATGTCTGAGTACATGGAGAGACACGCAGTGAGTCGCATGATTGGCGCGCCTCCAGGCTATGTTGGTTTCGACCAAGGTGGACTGCTCACCGAGGCGATCACGAAAAAGCCTCACTCTGTGCTCTTGCTCGATGAAATCGAGAAGGCCCATCCTGACATTTTCAACGTCTTGCTCCAAGTCATGGATCATGGCACTTTGACCGATAACAATGGGCGCAAGGCTGATTTCAGAAATGTGATCATCATCATGACGACCAATGCGGGTGCAGAGACGATGAACAAATCCACCATGGGCTTTACGAACGCGCGTGAGTCAGGTGATGAGATGGTGGACATCAAACGCTTGTTCACCCCTGAGTTCAGAAATCGCTTGGACGCCATTGTGAGCTTCAAAGCCTTGGATGAGCAAGTGATCATGCGTGTCGTTGATAAATTCTTGTTGCAACTGGAGACACAGTTGGCGGAGAAGAAAGTCGAGGTCACCTTCACCGATGCTTTGAGAAAGCATTTGGCCAAAAAAGGATTTGATCCTTTGATGGGGGCCAGACCCATGCAGCGTTTGATTCAAGACACCATTAGAAAGGCCTTGGCTGATGAGTTGCTGTTTGGCCGCTTGATGGAGGGTGGAAGATTGAATGTGGACATCGATGACAAGGGAGAGACCCTTTTGGACATCCAGCCCTTGCCCAAGAAAGATGCCAGGTCCTCTAAGTCTGAGCCCACCGAGCCCGAGGAGGCGGCGGCGAGTTGATCCAGAGCGACCTTGACTCTCAAATCAGCCACCTTAGGGTGGCTGATTTGTTTTGGGGCTGCTGCTAGCGCTAGGTCTTGATGCCGAGTCGCCAAGGCTAGGCAACTGCGTGTCTATCGTTTTGGGGGCGGTGCACTTTGGTGTCACTAGCGTCGCTCAGGTCCGCGTTCAACTTGCCAGTTATCGCGTCTGTCTTCATGTCGTTCCTCACGGCGTCTCTCTAGGGGGATCTCTCTTTGACGTTCCTCCGCTCGTCTGTCCCAGATGAGCTCTCCAGGTCGTTCCATACGCCGCTCTCGCTCCAAAATGTAGGTGTTCTCAGGCAATGGGCCTCTCTCCAAACGTCTTTCCCACCAAGGGTTTTGCTCTTCAACTCGGACAAAGAACACGGCCCTTTGGCAAGCGTTGTAGCGAGCGCAGTAAAAGCGCCAATTGTTGATGTGTTCTGTGGGAGCGTAGATGTAGGCAATGGGTGCGTTGTATGCAGAAGGCTCCATGAGCATTGGCTGGGGATTCCAAACGGGGGGAAGTGGATTGTTACCAAGGGCCAATTCCCCATAAAGTCCAGGTGCGAGTTGTCCCCCGAGTGTGAGGTTGATGTATTGCGCAAACGAGGCTTGAGGGATGAGTGCGATGCAAAAGCCAATGGAGATGACTCCTGATCGAAGACTGTGCATGAGCTTTGTGGGTTTCAAGGGCTTGAGTGGGTGAGTGAGAATCATGGGCCGGAATTTGTCGTTTTCGTTTTGATGGTTTGAGCTTACTGTAGAAGTAGGGGCTGTGTGAAGGGGTAAAATCAAGACATTCATGAATATCTAGGGGCGAGTTGTGGCTGGACACAGTAAATGGGCAAATATTCAACACCGCAAGGGTCGTCAAGACGAAAAGCGGGGCAAGGTGTGGACTCGCGTGATTCGAGAGATCATGGTGGCCGCGCGCCAAGGTGGTGGAGATTTGGTGACCAATCCGCGTTTGAGGTTGGCCGTTGAAAAAGCCAAAGCGGCCAACATGCCCGCTGACACCATCAAGCGCAACATTGATAAAGCCACGGGTCAACTCGAGGGTGTCAATTACGAGGAGATTCGTTACGAGGGCTACGGCATCGGTGGGGCTGCGATCATGGTCGATACCATGACCGATAACAAGGTGAGAACAGTGGCTGAGGTTCGTCACGCTTTGAGCAAGCACGGTGGCAATTTGGGCACCGAGGGCAGTGTTGCCTTTCAATTTAAGCATGTAGGCTTGATGCTCTTCGCCCCCGGCTCCTCAGAGGATCAAATTCTTGAGTGTGCGCTCGAGGCGGGAGCCTTGGATGTGATCACCAGCGAAGACGGTGTGATTGAGGTGCTGACTGAGCCAGCTGACTTTGAGACGGTGAAAAACGCGTTGACTCAAAAGGGCTTGGTGGCAGAGGTGGCGGAGGTCACCATGAGAGCGGAGAACAGCATTGAGTTGAGTGCTGAGGACCAAGTCAAAATGCAAAAGATTTTGGATGTGTTGGAAGACCTTGACGATGTGCAAGAGGTCTATCACAACGCGCTTTTATGAAAGTACTGGTTATTGGCTCCGGCGGGCGTGAGCATGCCTTGTCTTGGAAGATTGCGCAATCCCCCAAAATTCAATGCGTTTATGTGGCGCCAGGCAATGGCGGCACGGCCAAGGATGGGCGGCTTCAAAACGTGCCCATCACCGACTTGCACGAGCTCCTCAATTGGGCCAAGTCCGAAGGCATTGGTCTCACAGTGGTTGGACCTGAGGGACCTTTGGCCAAAGGGGTTGTTGATCTCTTCAGAGCTCAGGGCTTGAGGATCGTTGGGCCAACCCAAGCTGCGGCTCAACTGGAGAGCTCCAAGGCCTTTTCCAAGGCCTTCATGAAGCGCCACAACATCCCCACTGCGGACTTTGAAACCTTCGATGATGTCGCACTTGCACATGCTCATATTGACGCCGTCGGAGTACCCATCGTGATCAAAGCGGACGGTCTGGCAGCAGGCAAAGGGGTGGTGGTGGCCACGGATTTGGCACAAGCCCATCAAGCGGTTGACTGGATGCTGGAGAAAGATTCAACCTTGGTGAGTCACAATGCATTAGGCGCGCGCGTTGTGATTGAGTCTTTTCTCGAGGGCCAAGAGGCCAGCTTCATGGTCTTGTGCAATGGTTCATCGGCTTGTCCTTTGGCCACCTCTCAAGATCACAAGCGCTTGCTTGACGCAGACATGGGGCCCAACACGGGAGGCATGGGGGCTTATTCTCCTGCGCCCGTGGTCACTCCCAGTGTGCACGCCAAGGTGATGAGAGAGATCATTCGCCCAACCCTAGAGGGCATGATTGCCGAGGGCACGCCTTTTACTGGATTTTTATACGCGGGCTTGATGATCTCCTCCACTGGAGAGGTGCGCACCTTGGAGTTCAATACCCGCTTGGGTGACCCCGAGACGCAACCCATCATGATGCGATTGAAGAGCGATTTGCTCGATGTGCTGTGGGTTGCCAGCGAACCCGCACTCAATCATCGCTCACAGGCTTTGGAGGATTTGGAGCTGGAGTGGGATCGACGCTTGTCCCTGGGTGTGGTGATGGCCAGCCACGGCTACCCTGAGGAGGTGAGGACTGGGGATGTGATTGAGACATTGCCCAAAGATGAGGATGATCGTGTGATCTTTCATGCAGGCACAAAGCTCAAGGATCAAAGCTTGGTCACCAGTGGCGGACGCGTGCTTTGCGTGACCGCGTTGGCTGACACCATCACTCAGGCTCAACAAAAGGTGTATGGTCTCATTGACGAGGGCGTGCGTTTTGAGGGAATGCAATTCAGAAGAGACATTGGTTGGAGAGCCAAGCGCTGAAGTGTTGTGCTCGCTCCTACTTGCACTGACTTCTTGCCAGGGTGGCATTGCAAGGACAAAACCCAAGGCTTATGAAATCCTTTGAGATGGGAGAAAAGACTTTGAGTTCACAGCAAAAGGCATCTTCACATTCAAGTCCATTAAGAGTGGGCGTGTTTGGAGGTGCTTTTGATCCTCCTCATTTGGCCCATCGGGCGCTGGCAAGTGCAGCGCTCGAACAATTGAAGTTGGACGTCCTGCACATTGTGCCAACGGGTGAGGCTTGGCACAAAACTCGGGCATTGAGCGAAAAGTCGCATCGATTGCGTCTTTCTCAATTGGCCTTTGATGCTCGCAAATTGGGAGCCCAGCCTTCCCAAGTGATGATCGACGATCGGGAACTTGTGCGTGAGGGTGCGAGTTACACCGTCCAGACCTTGAGGGAGCTCGCTCAACTCTACCCAGGCGCTCAGTTTTACCTGATTTTGGGCCAGGACCAGGCTTTGGACTTTATTCATTGGAAAAACCACGCCGAAATACTAAAGTTGTGCCGTCTTGCGGTGGCCAAGAGGCCAGGGGTGTCCGAGCAGTGGCACAATGAGAGCTTGGGAGATTTCATCGAATTGCTGGCACCTTTGAGTCCCATTAGTGCCACCTGGATTCGCGAGCAAATTGCCGGCGCCAAAGATGCGTCCGAATTGCTTGACGCAGATGTGATCCAATTCATTCAACAACAGGGCCTCTACAGCACCAAAACATGACCGAAGCAGCAGAAAAAAAAGACGTTCAAAAACTCCAACGCGTGATCGTTGATGCCTTAGAGGACGTCAAAGCCTCCAATGTCGCGGTGTTCAATACAGAGCACATCTCCTCCTTGTTTGAGCGAGTCATCATTGCCTCAGGCACCTCCAATCGCCAAACCAAAGCTTTGGCGGCCAATGTGCGAGACCAAGTGCGCAACCACGGTTTTGCCAAACCCAGGATCGAGGGAGAGGAGAATGGAGAATGGATCATTGTGGATTGCGGTGCAGCTGTGGCTCACATCATGCAGCCCAACATCCGCGAGTACTACAACTTGGAAGAAATTTGGGGTGAAAAACCCGTTCGTTTGAAGTTTGGAGCTCCCAAGCCTCCAGCGGCTGAGCCCAAAGCGGTTGAAAAACGCGCCAAGGGTGACAAAGCCACAAAGGCCAGTGCCAAGACCGCCAAAAGTGCAAAAGCAGCAAAAGCAAGCGCATCAAAGGATAAAGCGCCAGCCAAAAAGAGTGTTATCAGTGAGAGCGCAAAGAGCAAAGCACCTGTCAAAACCACCGCTGCCAAAACTGCATCGACCAAGTCTGCAAAGCCTATAGCTGCTAAATCCGCACCTAAGCCCAAAGCAGCAAGCGCTAAAGCCAAAGCCAGTACAGCAGCGCGTAAAAGGTCGACTCCCAAAGCATGAAAATTTGTGTGATCGCAGTCGGGCAAAAACTGCCCGCCTGGGCCCAGGTGGCCTTGGACGATTACACCAAGCGTTTCCCCCCCGATTGGCGAGTGACCTTAAAGAGCGTCAAGACCCAAGCCCGAGAGGGGCAAAGCGCCCAAAAGCTGATGGCCATGGAGGCCGAGCGCATTGTGGCGTCTTTTCCCAAAGATCCGTTTATCGTGGCACTAGACGAGAGGGGTGCGAACCTCACCACCCAAGCACTCAGCGAGGAGCTCAAATCGTGGAGTGCAATGGGTCAGGATATTGTTTTTTTGATTGGTGGCCCAGATGGACTCGACCCTGATCTAAAAGCACGAGCCCATCAACTGCTTCGTTTGTCCTCCATGACGCTGCCCCACGCCATGGTGAGGGTGATGTTGGTGGAGCAGCTCTACCGGGTTTGGTCCATTCAAAACGCACATCCCTATCACCGCGAATGAGCACCACACCCTTATGAACCATTCTCTAAAGTCCCAGGCCTCCTTTGTCTATTTGGCCTCTCAAAGTCCAAGAAGGGCCGAGTTGTTGGGTCAATTGTGTGTGCCCCTTCGCAAACTCACTCCTTTAGAGTGTGGATTTAAGTCGGGTAGCCAAGCTCTGCAAGATGAATTGCTTCGACTCGAGGAGCTGGAGAGGGCTCAGCCTGGTGAGGGGGCCTTGGACTACGTTCAGCGCGTGACCTTGAGCAAGTTCAAAGCCGCATTGGCACTCTCAGATTCTTACCCACACTTTGAGCACCACAATCCAGTGCTGAGTGCCGACACGACCGTTGCCTTCGGGGGCGAGATTCTAGGTAAACCCCTCTCTGCCCAAGAGGCGATAGGTATGCTTGAGCGTTTGAGTGGTCAGACGCACGAGGTCTTCACCAGCGTCGTGGTGGGGACTTATGTGGGGTTTGAGCAGCGTTTGTCGCACTCTTGGGTTGAGTTTGCACACCTGAGCTCCAAACAAATGGAGGCCTATGTTCAAACCTTGGAGTGGTCTGGCAAAGCGGGTGGCTACGGGATACAGGGTCGTGCAGCGAGTTTCATCACGAGTATCAAGGGGAGTTACTCTGGCATCATGGGCTTGCCCCTGTTTGAGACCTCAGAGTTGCTCAGACCTTTTGGATTGACCCCTTAAGGGGTCAATCGCATGGCTTGTGCTCGAGTGTCTTTTGGCTCATGGGGTCTTTGCGGTGTAGAGGGGTTTTGCGTATATATTAGACAGCTATGCAACAAGATATATTGATCAATTGGACGCCACATGAGACCCGTGTTGCTGTCGTTGAGGGGGGAGCTCTTCAGGAGCTTCACCTGGAGAGAACACTAGAGAGAGGTTTGGTTGGCAATGTTTACTTGGGCAAAGTGGCACGGGTGTTGCCCGGTATGCAATCGGCCTTCATTGACATTGGACTAGAGCGCGCGGCCTTTTTGCACGTTGCAGATTTGCTCTCGAGTGTGAACGCAAGGCACGTGGAGCAGGGGGGCTCGGGTGCTCAAAATTTGTTGCCCATTGAAAAACAAGTCTTTGAGGGCCAAACTCTCTTGGTTCAAGTTTTAAAGGATCCGATCGGCACCAAGGGTGCAAGACTCACCACACAAATCAGCATTGCTGGGCGTTTTTTGGTTTATTTGCCTCAGGATCAACACATCGGAGTGTCGCAAAAAATCCAAGAGCCTTTGCGAGAGCAGCTCAAACTGCGTTTGAGTGCCTTGGTGCAAAAGGCCTTTGCCAAAGAGGCAGCAGGAGGCTTCATTCTGAGGACCAACGCGGAGGATGCGACCGATCAAGAGTTGCTCGATGACTTGGCGTATTTGAGGAAAACGTGGGCCGGCATACATTCCAAAAGCACAACCAAGCCACCGCTCACCATGTTGCACCAAGACCTGAACCTGCTGCGCCGAGTGCTCAGAGATTTGGTGAGTGAACAAACCACGACCATTCGGATCGACTCCAAAGAGCAGTTCGAGTTGCTGCTCTCCTTTGGGGAGAGTTACATGCCTGCGGCTGTGGAGAAATTGGTGCACTACAAGGGTGAGCGTCCGATTTTTGATCTTTTCTCGATTGAGGAAGATTTGAGCAAGTCCTTGGCCAGACGTGTGGATTTGAAATCAGGTGGTTATTTGATCATTGATCAAACCGAGGCTTTGACCACTGTGGATGTCAACACCGGTGCCTACGTGGGGGCCAAGAACTTTGATGAAACCATCTTCAAGACCAATTTGGAGGCGGCTGGGGCCATTGCACGCCAGTTGAGGCTCAGGAACTTGGGCGGCATCATCATTGTCGACTTCATTGACATGACCCAAACCGAGCACCAACAAACGGTGTTGGATTCCTTCAAAAAGCACTTGGAGCGAGATCGAGTCAAAACTGCACTCAGTGGCTTTTCTCCTTTGGGGCTGGTTGAGATGACTCGAAAGAGGACCCGAGATTCGTTGGCTCATTTGCTGTGTGAGCCCTGCGAGAGCTGTCAGGGCCGGGGTTATGTGAAAACCGCAAGAACAGTGGCTTATTCGATTTTGCGTGAAATTTTGCGTGAAGCCCGTCAGTTCAACCCCAAAGAATTTCGAATCATGGCTTGTCAAAGTGTGATCGACATCTTGCTTGACGAGGAGCGTGAGCACGTGGCCTCACTGTCTGAGTTCATTGGTAAACCCATTTCCTTGCAAGTCGACACGGGTGTTGGGCAAGAGCACTTTGACATCATTTTGGTCTAAAAAAGCTAACCCTGCCATGAGTTCCAGCCCTCGCCCTCAGTTCAGAGCGATCCCCATCCTCACCTATCACCAAATTGCAAAGGCGCCTCCCAAGGGCACTGCTTTTAGAAGTTTGTGTGTTTCGCCTGAGCGCTTCGCCTCTCAAATGCGATGGCTCAAAAGGCTGGGGTACCAAGGGCTGTCCATGTCTGAGTTGATGCCCTATCTGCTCGAGCAAAAGGAGGGCAAAGTGGTGGGCATTACCTTTGACGATGGTTACCTCAATAACCTCACCCACGCCATGCCGGTCCTTCAAGCTTTGGGTTTTAGTTCAACCGTCTATGCGGTGTCCTCCTTGCTTGGTCAGAGCAACGTGTGGGATCATGGGGTGGGGGTTGAGCCCTCAACTTTGATGAACGAGGCCGAGCTCAGGGCTTGGGCCCAAGGTGGGCAAGAGGTCGGCTCACACACCCTGCACCACGCGCATTTGAGCGCTTTGGACTCAGATGCTGCGAGGGCGGAAATTGTTCAATCCAAGACCCAATTGGAAGAAGTTTTGTCTAGTGCAGTCACTCAATTTTGTTACCCTTATGGTGAGTTTGATGCGTCCCACATCAGCATGGTTGAGGATGCTGGGTACTTGGCCGCCACGACCACTGCACGCTCTAGAGTCATCCAACCCTTAGAGAACATGGGGTTGTCTCGCTTTGAGGTCCCCCGTGTGCCAGTGGTGCGCTCCACCCATTGGATTCAATTTTTGATGAAAATTTGTACGGGCTACGAAGACCGCCATTTGCTCAAAGAGGAGCTCAAGGCTTGAAGGTGGCTGTTTTGACTCGCCACTTCAGTCCCGATGCGGGGGGGGCCGAGCATTATGCGGTGAAGTTGGTGGAGCAATTGGCCTCAAAGCACGAGGTGCATGTTTTTGCCCAACGCATCAACCACAACTGGCCTGGGGTGCACTATCACCCCATCAGCTCGCCTTTTAAGCGCCCGCGTTGGGTGAATCAATGGTGGTTTTCTTACCAGACTCTAAAGGCCACTCGTGTGGGTTTTGATATTGTGCATTCCCACGAAAACATCTCGCATGGAAATGTTCATTCGGTGCATGTGATTCCGCTTTGGATCAATTACTTTGGCTTGGGGGTGTTGGGATCAAGGTCAAAAAAGATGTCCCCTTGGAGAAGACTTGGAAAGGCTTTTTTGGCTTTGATCAGTCCCAGGCTCTTGACTTACTTGGTGCTTGAATTTTTGCGCCTTCGACCCGCCCCCCACAAATTGGTGCTGGGAGTCTCGGGTGCATTGAGCGATGAGTTGGCGGATGTCTTTCATTTAAACGAAGATCAATTGAAGACCCTGATCCCAGGCGTTGAGAGCAGTGAGTCTTGGGCGCAAAGGCCTCACTCGGATGCCCTGGCCCGTGAACTCGCTTTGGGTCTGCTTCAAACGGTCTCCAGTGCTGGTAAAACGATTGTTGAGTTTGAAGCTCGCGATCTCACGGATTCCACGCTCAAATCTGTGGCTCAAAGGGGCTTGGGACTTAGTTCAAAACTACGGCATTGGCTGCTTTGGGTGGGTCACGATGAACGCAAAAAGGGCCTGTCTGCATTGTTGGATGCGATGAAGCTTTTGCCTGAAGACACTGGATTGATGTTGGTGGGCAAAGCGGCCAACAAAGCACAGACCCACGCTTGGATTGTGCAAAGGGGACTTCAAGACCGCGTGGCCCCCTTGGGGGTGATGGCGGATGTGACTCCTGCCTATATGGCTTGTGATGTTTTGGTTCATCCGACCTTGGAAGATACCTTTGGCATGGCCGTTGTGGAGGCGATGGCTTGGGCCAAAGCGGTGGTGGTGAGTCCTGCTCAATATTGCGGTGTCGCACACGAAGTTGAAAACGCCAAGCAAGTCCTGGTTTTGAGCGATCCCACAAACCCGCAAGACATTGCCAATAAGGTCTTGGCAGCCTTGGACGATTCGCCGCGCTTAGGCGCCAATGCCTTGGCGTGGACGCGCGCGCACACTTGGGCCAATCAAGCCCGAGCACTTGAGCAGCACTACCTTGAGTTGGTTCAAAAGCGAGAAGAGAAATGACAATGAGTTTGAATCCAACTTCCATTTTGATGATCAAGTCCCACAGTGCTGGCGTGGGTGATTTGCTCAGGAGTTCCGCGGCCTGGAGGGTTTTGAAAAACCGGTTTCCCCAGGCCAAACTTCATTTGCTTTTTTTGAGCAAACACCCAGGCTATGCAAGTGAGGGATTGATTGGGGCGCACCATTTGCTCGACAGTTGCACCTTCATGACCCTTAGAGAAAAGTCTCACGAGGTCAAAGGCGTCGTCAAGACTCCTTTTAAGCGCTTGCTCTCTCAGACGCTTGAGTTGGCCCAGGACAAAGAGGTCGATTGCGTGATTGACTTTGAGATGCATGGACTGAGGAGTTCGCTCTTGACGTGGTGCTTGGTCAGAGCCATGCGAAAGAACAAGCACTCAAG
>Ga0164296_1002951_pt1 | contig 16439 bp, 19 predicted proteins | sample GEODES057metaG_FD_113533 | JGI IMG/M metagenome (GOLD analysis project Ga0164296, IMG submission 113533) | Dystrophic lake water microbial communities from Trout Bog Lake, Wisconsin, USA - GEODES057 metaG | ecosystem: Environmental > Aquatic > Freshwater > Lake | place: USA: Trout Bog Lake... | reverse complement strand
AAGTTGAGTAACCCTTCGCTCATTGTACGACTACCAAGTGCAGGGTTTGCATTAACTACCTTCTGTCTTGGGAAGCTAGCCATGTGTATCACAATCTCTGGTTCTTCTAAGTAAAAGGTTCTATCTACCTTTTCTACATCACATATATCCCTTAACCATATTTCACTCTTAAACTTTTTAGACCGTTCGGTCATTAGATAATCAATTTCATCTTGGGGTATAATGCCATAGTTTGTTTGTATGTCCATGATACATACATCATGTCCAAGGTCTTCTAAACGACTAACGACATTATGTCCTATGAGTCCGGCTCCGCCTGTTACTAAAATTTTCATTCGTATTTCAACTTATAATATGTTAATTGTTTGTGTGTTAGATATGCTCTAATTTGATATTGATATCCATAGTTGTATATGTCATGATTACGATGCCAACTTGGTTTAGGACTAGAATTTTTCATTATCCACTTGCCTGCTTCAGTTTGTTGCCATTCATGTATCGGCTGTGCCACAAATAAATCAGGATCTTCAACATCACTCATCTTAATAGTATGTGCTACAAATCCTATTGTTTTTGCTTCTTCTGAGTCAATCATACTGCCATATCTGCTTTAATTTGTCTATCAATCTAATTTCCGAATGAGATGATTTTTAAAAACACTTTTGCTCGGCATTATACCTTTAGCCATTCTACTGATAGTAGCATGGACATTAGCGATACTGACATTGAATTCATCGGCAATAGACTTTAACCCTACTACTTGTTTAATAGACCCATCTGGATAAATTATCTCATAATATGTTGTATAGGGCAACAAAGAAGGGTCAATCCCTTTGATCCAACTGTTAGTCAATTGATTCTCTCTAAGAACCTCACGGGTTTCTTTGGAGTGAGATTTTCCATAAAATGGATTTTTATCACCCTTTCTTTTTTTAGCATTTTCTCGCAATGTTTCTTTACCTTCTACTGTCCAATTTTTAGGACCTAACATTTTTAAATAATTTGCTTCTTCTTTACCTATCTGGTTTGACAATGCCATGTACGCAATATAATCAAACTTATTCCCATATTCTTCAAATAATGTTTTATGAGCCGCAGCGTGTTCAGCAATTGTTAGCTTAACTAAGTTAGAAGGATCATTAGTCCCTCCCATGTGTTTAGGTATAATATGATGGTAATGATACATTGATTTCATGTATCTATTTATCATTATGGTCTACCTTTTAATATTAAACTGCCATTGGAGCCTTTAATTGCCCGTGTGATTGATAGTCAATTAATTTTATATCATCCATCTTGAAATTGTTTATATCTTTGATTTCGGGGTTAAGCCACAGTGTAGGTAATTGATAAGGTTCTCTACTCATTTGCTCATTTACTTGTTCTACATGATTCTGATATATGTGAGTATCACCTGTACTAATAACTAATTCACCTACATTCAAATCACACACTTGAGCAACTAAATGAGTGAGTAGCGCATAGCTAGCAATATTAAAGGGGAGACCTAAATAAACATCAACACTACGCTGGTACATATGACAAGATAATTCTTTATTTTTGTTGACATAAAACTGACTCATAACGTGGCATGGTGGCAATGCCATTTGGTCAAACTCACCCGGGTTCCATGCACTGATGATATGTCTACGACCATTAGGATCTTCAATTAGACCTTGTAATAGATTTTTGAGTTGATCCGTCTCTTTGACATGGAAGTGACCTTCTCTGTTGTATTGACTACCGAAGTCGTCTTTGAACGTTTCCTGTGAATGATAGACTGGCGTTTGCCAGCGACGCCATTGTACTCCATATACACGACCGAGGTCGCCCTCAAACTTCGCTTTATGCTTCCAATATGGTGCAAGCGCATTTGGCGTCCATATTGTTGTGGTTCCATCACGACTACCGTGGGTGAGTTCTGCCAATCTACGCTCATCACCACTTCCCTCAATAAACCAAAGTAATTCACCGACACAAGCCTTCCAAGCAAGTTTCTTAGTGGTAATGGCAGGAAAAGATTCTTTAAGATTGAATCTAAGTTGTCTGCCAAATACTGAAATTGTCCCCACACCCGTGCGGTCGTCTTTAGTTTCACCATTGTCTAATATGTCTTGTAAAAGTTGTAAATATATCTTCATACTGATATTTTATCAAATATTGTTATGTAAATCAATGCTGTTGGGATAAATAAGAGTGTAGTTCGCGGAACGGGAATTCCCAACTACTCTAACGCTTATAGGAGCAATCAGCATGACTATTTATTATCTCTATGTCAAGACACATAGAAAGACTGGCCTAAAATACTTAGGCCAAACCGCAAGTAACCCATACAAATACAAAGGCTCTGGTAAAGAGTGGAAACAACATTTGACGAGATATGGACACGAACATGATACTCATGTATTAAAAGAATGTATCTCCAAGGATGAACGTAATTATTGGGGAAGATATTATAGTGAATTGTGGAATATCGTTGAAAGTTCTGAATGGGCAAACTTAATACCAGAGTCTGGTGGCGGTGGACTACTTGGCAGTAAAAACTCAGCTACTACTGATATTGTCAAAGAAAAATTCAGTGGCAAGAATCATTATATGAAAAGAGATACTTATATTTCTGCCAATAATCCACGATACGATACATCAGTGTATGACTTTGAAAATATCAATACTGGCGAAAAAGTATCAATGACTCAAAACGATTTAAGAACATTATACAAGCTAGACGCTGGGAATCTGAGTAGAGTTATTAAAGGAAAGCAGTCATCAATTCACGGCTGGCGACTTAATAAATAAGCACAGCATAAATTGAAAAATATTAGCCCGGACAGTAATAATATTGTCATTTCTTCTTCCAAATTTCATACGTATGGTCTGTATGTTGTTCTTTAAACCAACACATATAATTCTGTTCTAAGTATAACAAATCAATAAAGGCATCACAAGTATATTCGGTAAATGTCTTGGTCAAATATACTTCATCGATTAGATGCCATGCTGAGTTAATTAGTTGAGCACCGCCTATTAGCCATGCATTTTTGAACTCACCAAAATGATTTAAGTTAGGCACTTGTATAGCACCTATAGGTAGTACCAATGATTGACTGGTTACCACAAAATTTAATCTGCCTATTAGAGGTTTCTTGGGAAGACTTTCCCAAGTGTTACGACCCATGACAACAACTTGCCCATTTGTCAATTGCTTGAATCTTGGCAAAATGCCCTGAGTTTTAATCAGAGCATCTTACCTTTAGCTTATTCCTCCTTTAGGATCACAAGCCAAAAACTCTACAAATTTCCTAGTAACTTATCAGTCTCTGGTTGAACCGTTTCTGCGATAGTTTGTACATCAAAAACGAAAGAGATGCTTATTGCCACTGGATCAAGTTCACTTAACTTACGATTGACGATTTGCTCAATCTCCTCTGGCTCTAAACCTTGTTTCAATAAAGATTGTATGTTGATAGTATGTTGTTTTTTACCAATCATCTTAACAACGACTTTCTTTATGAACTCTACGGGAACATCACTCTTTTCAACGTCCAGAAGAATGTGTTCCCACTTTTTAATGTATTCTGGTGTTTTCTTCATTATGTACTTATGCTAGGGATTTTGCCTTTGCAGGACGACCTCTACCTTTTTTAACTGGTTCAGACTGTGTTGCTGTTGCTGTGATTTGAGTAGCTGTAGGGATTCCAAGCATCTCATTTGCTTGCTGCTCTAATCGTGCGCTTTCAGCCAATAAGCCCTTTGCTTCTGCTGCCATACGCTGTGCTTGTGTGATTAAATTGTTTGCTAGTGCAGTATCACCCAATATACCCTCAACATTTGGAACATTTACTGGTGGTTGACTTGGAGTAGGTTTGTTTTCACGCATTCTTTTAGCAACTTCTGCTGGAGTTTGCAATCCTAAACTAGCGTCCATGTCAGCAAGTTTTTTAACTGCTGCCTCACCTTGTGCCATTTCGTTAAGAATGACATTCAATTCACTTAGTTTGATTCTAGTAGATGCGTTAGGGGTCATTAAGATTTGCTCTGTTTGAACTTTCTTAATTAATCCCTCAATGTGTAATACATTTAACATGTATTTACCATCTGCCGTATGTGTGCGGCTCAATGCATCTGCTAGATTTTCACTAGTTTGACCAATAGAACCTTCAATACATGCCATCATTGGATCGTGAATGTGACGATTCAATGTCTCTGTGTATGTAACCAGACACATGTGTGGTTCACCGGGCACTTCTCTAAAAAGAATTGCAACCTTACGATCACCGTGCTTGCCAATGTGCTTTATAAAACTCATATAATATCTCCTCAAGGATACTATATTTACATGAGTTTGATTGTGTTAAATTATTTTCCGGACCAGCGCAATTCGTACATCATTGCTTCGCCCGGATCTTCAAAGTAAAAAAAGCTCTCTAGGCTAGATAGAAACTCATTATTGTTTTCAGATACACCTACACCATATCTACCTTTGAGTCTTGTAATTACCCAAACATGATTCTCATTTGAAATTGGTGTAGATGCTTTTACAAAATGGCGTGGAATGGGAGAGATTTCTCTCTCACCAAACCAAACATAAGGATCAAGTTCTCGCTCAATCATTGATGTTCATCGTACACCGCACACTGACCGAATGGGGGTTTTGGGTCAGGGTCACCGTGAACGATCCAAGTTGTGTCACAGTAGTCAGGGTCACCCCATGAACCACAAGGATATCCATCAGTGAAAACAATCAAGCGTTTTGGTACATTACCAATTTCTTTCAAGTAGTCAAAGATAACATCAAAGTCGGTACCACCGCCACCTTGTGGTTTGTATTCTTCAATACTATCCATGTTCTCGCTAGTAAAGTCTTGTGGATTGTACCACTTAGTGTCAAAACAGAATACATGAATTTTGTAGCCGTCAAAACTACTCATCATGCCTGCAATTTCACCCAAGAATGCTTGTGCTTGTTTGTCACTAATTGAACCACTCATGTCAATAGAAACAACAACATCAATCTCTTCACCTGGAGTCATGCCTGGCATAACTGCGTCCATGTGCCAACCCCGACGACTTGGACGCATCCAAGAATAGTCAGTACGAATTGCGCTAGTCAAGTTTGTTTGAATCAGTTCACGCCAAGGCATGACTGGATCAGTAACTTGACGAACCAATCGTTCAACACCTAATGGCAATGTACCTGCTTCTGCACTTTGTGCGGCATTGATAATTGCTTGTTTGACTTCTTGACGAATACGGTCTTTTTCTTCTTGTGAAAGTTGAGGACGACCTTTGCCTTTTTGTTCACCATCACCACCTTCACCCTCGTCACCATCACCATCCATGTGGTCGTCAAGCAACTGGTCAATCAATGAGTCAATGTTAATCTTCTGAACATTCTTCATCAAGTCATCATAGATTTCCTCTGCTGCCTTGCCATCATATTTTTGTTCATACAAGCAAGGCACAGTAGTAATGAATTGACCAACTTTGTGTCGCTTCAAGTCTGCGTTAACTGCATAGTCATCAGCAATGTTCCAGATTTGAGGATCACGATGATTACGGCGACCCATGTGATCGTAGACCACGTGCAATACCTCATGTGCTACCAAGAACTCAACTTCTTTAGTTTTCAACATTTTAATGAAGCGGCTATTGTAATAGAATGTTTGACCATCTGTAGCCGCTGTACTCAACCACTCATCACCGTTGACAAGTTTCAAACGAGTAGCCAAGTTACCAAAGAAACTATGACGCAATAACAAACCAATACGAGCAGAGACAAGCAGTTCTCGTGCTTCTGCGTCAATCTTAGGGTCAGTAGGACCTAAAAGATTATCAAATTTTGAATTGCGTGTTTTCTTTTTACTACCAATAACTTCGCTCATGTTAAACCTCTAATTAATTCTGATATGATGATTATAGCACAAACCATATTAAAGCGCAAGTCCACGATAACCTGCGTCAAACGCAATACGAGCATAATGGGCACCTGCCTCAATACAGTACAATGCCATTCCTTCGTCCTTGCTAAATCCTTGTGCGCGGACACGTTGACCAAGTGCATAGAAATATTTTTTACCTGACATATTAATTCCTTAGAAAAAAATGGGGTGAGAACATTTCTATCCTCACCCCCAAGAGTGTCTTGCGACACTAGGGAGTCAACTTACTGTTGACAATTAGTTACCGGCATCAACAATGTATTTGCCGTATTTTTTGTGGAACTCGTCAAAGTTTTTCAATTGAGTTGGTTCAATTGGCAAACGATATGTTTTCAACGCAATCTTAGCACCCATAACGACCAACTCTGTTTCAAAGTTTTTCATCATGTATTCAATGAAGTTGTATGCCATTTCGTGGAACTTTTTGTTGTCCACTTTCTTGTTTTCAATAGCATCTTTCAATTCATAGCACATTGAAATTGTCAATGAGTACATAGCAGAAATTTCTTTGACCTGCAAGTCTTTGACCTTGCCTTCAAGAATGTCTGCTGGTGCGGGCATTTTACCTGCAACTTTACGGTGAGCCATGAACTTCACAGCAAGACCATCACCAACTGCACCTGCAACCAAGTTGAACAATGAATCAGTATCAATGTTGTCTTCGTCATTCAACAAGTCACTGACGAAACACCATGAACGAGGTGTAGCGAATGCACGTGAACTTGACTTGGCATCAAATTCGTACATGTCATTTTTTGCGAATGAGAGATAACCAACCACGTCTTTGTGAATGTTGTTGTTCACAGCCCACAACTGCCATGCACTGAAATCAGGACGCATTTCCAAGTGAACGAAACGATTAGCAAGGGGCATTGGCATACGATATGTAACGCCCTTATCACTGTCACGATTACCTGCCGCAACGATAACAACGTTATCTGGGAGTTTATACTTACCAACACGACGGTTCAAGATAAGTTGATAGCCTGCTGCCTGTACAGCAGGAGGCGCACTGTTCATTTCGTCCAAGAACAAAATCACAGTCTTGAATTGACTTGCAAACTCTTTAGTTGGCAAATCAACAGGCTCAGCCCAATCCATCTTTTTGATATCTTGATTGAAGAAAGGGATACCACGAATGTCTGTGGGTTCCATTTGTGCCATACGCAAATCAATCATAGCTTCGGGAGAACCACCAAGCTCAATTGCTAGTTGTTGAACAACATCACTCTTACCGATACCGGGAGGGCCCCACAAGAACACGGGGCGTTTTGCTTTCATTGCTTGTTTCAGTGAACGTGCAACTTGAATTGCAGTGATTGTGTGATTGTCACTAGTGGTACTTGCTGATGCCATTGTTAACTCCTGTTGTTGGCTTATAAAAAATTAAAGAACTTGTATTGTATACTTGATTTGATTTCTCGTCAAGCATTTTTTACAAGTTTGTCAATGCGTTTGACCATTTGTTTTTCAACATAGATCATTGCACGGGTAGCTAAGAGGCGTTCACGGGCGAACGCTTCCTGTTCCCAAGGACGTTCATGGTACTCTTTTAGAATACGCTGACCGAACCAGAGATTTTTGTTTCGTTTGCTCAATGATAGTTGACCTTTTGCAATTTGCTTAACATGAACCATTTCATGTGCGAGGCACAAGATCAAGTCACATTCATTAAGACCACCATCTACAAACATTTGCATTTCACGGTCACCTGTTTTAGCGACCATTCCATTGTTGCCCTCACGCTTGCGTAAGCCTGGGGCATTATAAATTGTTAAACCGTAAGTGCTATTCTCTAACTTCAATTCTTTGGTCAAGAATTTAGTCACGAGGTCAATAACGATTCGGCGTTTGACTGAACTAGTTACGATTTCAATTTTCATACTGTAAGTATAGCAGGTGTTGGATTATTCGTCAAGTCAGACAAAAGTATTAACTAATTGAGTAACATATTCCTCACTACTGTCACCCAAATCTTTTTCGTCTGTATAGACTGCAACATCGCCAAACTTTGCTAGTTTACGACCTGCGGCATCGTTGTCACAAACTGCAACAACTTTTCTATTCAAACAAGTAAGCCAGTTGCGTAAGTCAGGACTGGGGTTGTTACTTAGTACTGCTAAAGCACTAACACCGCGACTTGTCAATCTTGCCGCATCAAACAAGCCCTCTGTTAAAAAAACAACATGTGGGGTTAAATGTAAACTTTCAACACCCCAAACTGCCAATGTGGGCTGTTTTCTGTATGTATAATACTTACCTAGCTTGGGATTGTTGTTGGGCTTTTTCTCGCCGAACCGACGATACTGCTGGTATCCACAAAAATTTCCTGACAAGTTCCAAAGGTAAAAGGCGGCAACATCGTTCTCAAGATCCAGCATAGGACGATGGAGTTCAAGATCCAAATGTCGCCTTTTCAGATGTTCAACTAAGGTTTCCATGTGCTTTTTACTCGCTTTTGATAAATAATTATAGCACAAAGGGTAATTTGTGTCAATAAAAATGTCCTTCGCGGTGGTGGAACACCCAAGGACTCTAACGCTACGAGGAGCAATCAGCATGAATATTTATTCAAAATCCAAAGTCTCTAGATAAATTGACCACTCAAATTATACAAGTAAAATGTAGCCAAACCCTCATCTTCGTCTAACATAGGACGATGCAGTTCTAAGTCTAAATGACGATTGAGTAAGTGTTCTCTTAACATAACCATATTATACTATGTTTGGGCATTAGTGTCAACCTTTTGAGCTAAATACAAAAGTACTAAGGAATTTCACTATGGCATGGCCTGTAAGCCCCTCAAATGGACAACAAACAACAATAAATGGAACCGTTTTTCAATATGATTCTGCCAACAGTGTGTGGAATCGTGTTTATACTACTATCAACAGCGGTATTACTAGTGTAGGTACTGTAACTGCTTCCGCACAGCCCAATATTACAAGTTTAGGTACATTAGGTAGTTTAAATGTCAATGGGTTATCTAACTTAAGCGCAGTAGGCAATGTTACTATTACCGGTGGTTCCAGCGGTCAATATCTTCAAACCAACGGTGCCGGTGGGTTGAGTTGGGCAACAATCAATTCAACTGCTATTAGTAATGGAACCAGCAACGTTGCAGTTACTAGTAGCGGTGGGAATGTTGCTGTAAGTGTCGGTGGAACTAGCAATGTATTAATTGTCACAACCAATAGTGTAAACGTAGCTGGTAATTTGAACACAGGCACAGGTAATGTCACTGCAGGTAATGCTAGTTTAGGTAATTTAGTCACATCAAACTATTTTACCGGTACATTAACTACGCAAGCACAACCAAACATCACTAGTGTAGGTACTTTAATTAACACTACATTAGGTGGTGCAAACTCACTAACAGGTGGTAATTTAGTCAGTGCCAATTACTTTACTGGTGTTTTGACTACAAATGCTCAACCAAACATCACCAGTGTAGGTACACTAGCTAACTTAAATGTAACTGGTAATATAACTAGCGGTGCAAATATTACTTCAGGCAACGCTACTTTAGGTAACTTAGTAACTGCAAACTATTTCACTGGCAACGGGTCACTATTAACATCAATCACTGGTGCAAATATTACAGGTTGGGCACCTAATGCAAACATTGCTAATACAGTTGTTGTTGCTGCTCAACCTAATATCACTAGTGTTAGTACTTCATTTAGTGGATTAACTTTAGTTGCTAATGCCAACATATCATCTACTGGATCAGTATCTCAGATATCAGGTGCTAACTTAGTTAGTGCTAGTTATCTAACCGGTACATTGACAACAGGTGCTCAACCTAATATTACTAGTGTTAGTACTTCATTTAGTGGATTAACTTTAGTTGCTAATGGTAATATTACATTAAGTGGTACTGGTTCTCAAATCACAGGTGCTAACTTAGTAAGTGCAACATATCACACTGGTACATTGACAACAGGTGCTCAACCTAATATTACAAGCGTTGGTACATTGACAAACTTGAATGTGACTAACTATGTTAAAGTTGCAAACATCCAAGATAGCACAGGCACTAATGCAATTAGCACATATTATAATAGTCATGCAGGTGATATAGGTGTCACTGGTAACTTATCAGTAGGTACAGGTGGTACTGGTAACTTATCTGCTACTAACTTAACCGGTACATTGACAACAGGTGCTCAACCAAACATTACTAGTGTTAGTACTTCATTTAGCGGATTAACACTAATCAGCAACGGTAACATAACAATGAGTGGCACCGGTTCACAACTTACCGGTGCCAACTTAGTAAGTGCAACATATCACACTGGTACATTGACGACTGCGGTACAGCCAAACATCACAAGTGTTGGTACTATTGTAAACTTGAATGCAACCAATGCTAACTTCTCACTGTTGAAATATAATGAGACTGTAATTGCAGGTGGCAACACAAGCACTTCTATTTCTCCTAATGTAGCAACAGGTACAATCTTTAACTATACTGCAAATAATAACTTCACATTTAATGGTTTAACAAGTGCTGTAGCAGGAACAAGCGTGGTTGTGATTATTACACAAGATGCAACTGGTTCAAGAACTCTTACATCAACTATGAAGTTTGCCGGTGGTATTAAAACACTAAGCACTGCTGCTAGTTCAATTGATATCATTAGTGTATTCTACGATGGAACCAACTATTACGCTTCGTTAGCAAAAGGATTTGCATAATGTTAGGCGCAGCTGGTGTAAGTTTGTTTACTAATACGGGTGCTACTTACACATTTGTAAGTCCTACTACAACTGTATACGGGGCAAACACATATACATACAATATTTCTACTGGAAATGTTTCGGATGGTACTACATTGTATTGGACTATTTTAAATGGTACAACAAGCAACACTAATTTTAGTGCAGCAAGTGGATCATTTACTGTGACTAGTTCTACTGGTTCATTCTCAATCACAACTACAGCTTATTATAGCACTACTGAAACTTTTCAAATTCAACTTCGTACAGGATCAACTTCAGGTACAGTAGTTGCAACTTCAACTACTATTTCATTAACTACAGTTACTGGACAAACTGCTTACACAACTTACGGAACTTATACATTCACGGTACCTACCGGAGTCACATCAGTAAGTGTCGTTTGTGTAGGTGCAGGCGGAGCCGGAGGTTACGGAAACGTGTTGTACGTTAACAAAGGCGGTGGTGGCGGAGGTGGCCTTGGATACAAAAATAATTATGCAGTAACTCCAGGACAAAACATTACAGTTGTAGTAGGGGCCAACGTATCAGTTAGTGTGAGTCAAGGATCTAGTTCTGAGTCAGGTAGTAGTTATTTCAAAGATACCTCTACTTGTGTAGGATACGGTGGTTATTGTGGGGACTATAACCAAGCAAACATTCAAGCAACTGGTGGTGGAGGTGGTGGCTATGTAGGTGACGGCGGCGGCAACGGAGGGGCCGGCGGAGAAACCGTAAGCAATACTAATTATAATGCCGGTGGCGGCGGTGGTGCTGGTGGGTATAGCGGTGACGGTGCTGCTGGTAACGGCGCAGGTTCATCTGGAACATCATCGGGCGGGAGTGGTGGAGGTGGAGGTAACAGTCACGGTACTTCGGCTGCATACGGTGGCAATGGTGGCGGCGTAGGGTTGCAAGGACAAGGAGCTAATGGTACTCAAGGAACATATGTTTCAGGTGCATCTGCTCAGGGTACAGCAGGTGGTCCGGGATCAGGAGGCTCAAGTGTCAGCTATGGTGGGGGAGGAGGCGGCTTATATAGCGGTGGAAGTGGTGCAGTACGTATCATTTGGCCAGGACAATCACGACAATTCCCAAGTACCAATACTGCGGATATGTAATCTATTCTAAGATAAATATAAAAAGTACAGGAATATTACATGTCATTTACCAATTTACAACCCACGAGCGTTAATGGATCAGCAACCTTTACGTTTGCTAACCTCGTAGTTAATGGCACAAGTCAATTAGGATCCATAGGAAACGTCAAAATAACAGGTGGTAGTAGTGGACAAGCTATTGTCACAGACGGTGCAGGAAATCTAAGTTTCTCAACCGTCTCAGGTGGAGGCGGTGGAGGTTCAACTAATCCGGCAGGATCAAATACACAAATTCAATATAACAATACCGGTTCATTTGGTGCCAGCAGTAATCTTACATTCAATAGTGCAACCAACACATTATCTACTTCTAATTTAGTAGTAACAGGTACTGCTAATCTACAAAATGTCAATCTAGCTGGCAATATCATACCTATCACCACTAACACATATACACTAGGAACAAGCACATATTATTATAAAGATATCTATGTTGGTCCTGGTTCATTATATGTTGACGGACAAGCTGTGTTGCAATCTAATGCAGGTACTATTGTTGTGTCAGCCAGCACTAACCAAAGTTTAGATATCATTACAACAGGATCAGGTGGCATTAGACTTAACACTGCGGGTTCAGGTGTTATTCAAGTTCAAGGACCATTACAAATTCAAGCCGGAAATAACATCACAAGCAGTGATGGAAATCCTATTGTGTTTGCTGAACAAATTAATGTTGATGAGGTGGGCGCAAGAACTACCAATAGCGATCTAACATTAGCCGGTAACGGAAGTGGGAACGTACATTTAAATAGCAATGCATTGGTTTCGGGTAATTTAGCAGTTTCTGGTTCAAGTGCAAATCTATCAGTTAGTGGTAATGCAACTGCAACTTATTTCATTGGTAACGGAAGTCAACTGACTGGTCTTCCCGCAGCATATGCAAATTCAAATGTTGCTAGTTATCTACCTACTTATACAGGTAACATTACAGGTAACATTGTTACACTAAGCGGCAACGTTACTGCTGCAAATGCTAATTTGGGTAACTTAGTAATTGCTAACTACCATTCAGGTAATGGTTATCTACTATCAGGAATAACCGGTGCAAACGTAACTGGTACCGTCGCAAATGCAAACTACTCATTATATGCAGGAACTGTACTAACTAATGCACAACCTAACATAACTAGCACTGGTACATTAACTAGTTTGAGTGTTACAAACGATGTTACTGTTGGTGGTAACTTAGTTGTCAACGGCACTCAAACAACTATTAATAGTACTGCAATTACTACTAATGACCTCAATATCATACTTGCAAATAATGCATCAAGCGCGGTGCAAGCAAATGGTGCTGGCATTAAAATAACAGGTGCAAGTGCTAACATCTTATATAATTCTACATCAAATAGTTTCACATTTAGTCACAAGATAACTGCTGATGGTAGTCTACTAACAAGTATTAATGGTGCTAATGTAACCGGTACCGTAGCTAATGCAACTTATGCAACAAGTGCTGGCACTGCAGGAACAGTAACAACAAATGCACAACCTAATATTACTAGTGTCGGTACATTAACTAACTTAAATGTTACTAATTATGTTAAGGTTGCAAACATACAAGATTCAACTGGAACTAATGCAATCAGCACATATTATAATAGTCATGCAGGTGATATAGGTGTCACTGGTAACTTATCTGTAGGGACCGGTGGTACTGGTAATATTACTGCATCTAATGCTAGTTTAGGTAATTTAGTAGTTGCTAATTATCACCAGGGTGTATTAACAACCGCTGCACAACCTAACATAACAAGTGTTGGTACATTAAGTAGTTTAGCTGTAACCGCTAACGCTAACGTTGGTAACATTGGTTCTTCAATTGGCGTATTTACTGGTAACTTATCTACAACAGGTTGGTTGAGTATTCAACAAGCAACTGAAACACTTAATACAAAAACTAGTGCAACAGGTACAGTTAACCATGATATCTCAACCGGTGCGGTGTTTATACACACGGGTATTTCTGCGAACTTTACAGCAAACTTGCAAAACGTACCAACTACTAATAGTCAAGTAATTTCTGTTTCATTATTCTTAAATCAAGGTAGTACTCCGTATTTTGCTAATGCATTACAAATTAACGGCTCAGCAACTACTATCTATTGGCCAAACGCAACTGCACCAACACCAACTGCAAGTAGATATGAAATACAGACATTTGCTTTATTAAGAACATCAGGTGGTACTTGGCAGGCATACGGTTCTTATAACTCATTTGGATAAAATATAATGTTTATAACTAGTATTGGATCTGTGTTTGGTCCCGAATCAATTGCAGTAACATTAGTATCATCGGCAACTGTGCCAGGGGCACCTAGTATTACTAGTGTTACTGAAGCATCACCTACTAGCGTTACTGTAAACTTTACCGCACCAAGCAGTAACGGTGGTTCACCTATTATAAGTTATACTGCGGTTAGTAGTCCCAATGGTTTAACTGCAACAGTCACTCAATCGGGTTCTGGTTCAGTAACCGTAACTGGATTAACAACTGGTACAGCATACACATTTGTGGTATATGCCACTAACAGTGTGGGCAACAGTGCAAACAGTACACAGAGTAGTTCCATTACACCTATATCACAAGGATGGGTGGCTGCTGTTACTACATCCGCACCTCGTATAGTGTCTATTGCAGTAGATAGTGCAAACAATATTTTAGCTACCAGTGGAAACTCAGCTTATACTGGGTGGTATACGCAGTCATTCACTTCTGCAGGTGCAGTAAATTTTGCATATAATTATCCAGCGTATACTGATTATTGGCCAGAAACTGTTGCACTTGAAAGAACAAATAGTAGCACACCTAATACTGCCGCAGTATATGTTCAAGCAGCCACTGGTCCAAACAGTACATTTTCATATTCAGATATAATTAAATTGAACAATAGTGGCAGTAGTGCTACACTAGCATGGCATGTTAGAATTACACCTACTTCATTATTAGGAACCTCAGGTGATTATTATTCTATGTCAGCAGATCACACTGGTCCTGCAGTAATAACTGTATCAACTAACCCAACTGTTCATAAATTTACAACCGCAGGTGCATTGTCATGGCAAAAACAGATTACAGGCTTAGCTGGTGAATATGCGTATTCAGTATGTCAGCGTGAATCAAATACCTATTTTGGAGTTGAGAGTTTTGCAAATAACCCAGGTAACGGTTTTGTGATATTTAATTTTAGTTCCAGCGGTTCTACTAATTGGGAAAGACAAATCTCAGCACCCACTGCTACAACATACTTGGTCCCAGAAGCAATAGATATAGATAATAACGCCAATGTGATTATTGGTGGTAGGTGTACTTACATAACGAATGGATCAACAATTATCAGTCTTAGTGCTTCAGGTTCTACTACAAATTGGGCTTACACAATTGCCGACATGTTTGTAGCTACTGTGCATTACTCAAAATCACAAACAGTAATTTATCTTGCAGGATATCAGTACTCAGTGGGTACCGGGGCATGTATTATTATAAAAATGGATACAAGCGGAAACGTTTTATGGAAAAATGTTCTGAGTAGTGTTACAGCATTTGACAGTTCCTATGAAGTGTACACCGGAGTTAATGATACCACATACTTCTATTTGTGTACTGGAGGAGGTAGCATCTTTAAATTACCTGCCAGCGGAGCACAACCTACTATTAGTGGATATACATATGCATCGGCAACAAACACATTTACCTCATTCACACCAAATAACACTGCAGGTGGAGGTACAATAAGTGCAGGTGGTAGTAGTGTTTCTAGCGCAAACACATCGCCTGCACTATCCACCGTATCAATATCAACATCAGTGACTAACTTCTAATTCATCAACTGAGCAATCAACAACAACTTTTCTAAGTGGTCAATTGCTTTATTGATTTCGTCAACTTTAGGTTGAGTATATGTAGTTTTGTTAGTACGTCTTGCATTAACTTCTAATATACTCAACTCGTCAACTAACTTGCTTATGTTAGCAACCATCTTACCAAAGTCTGGGTGATAGTCAACTTTAGTAATCTGACTAATCAGTTTAGATTTGACCTCAGCCCAGTCTAGTGATGTTTCTATTTTCATGCAAAGATTTCAAGTGATGTGCCACACTCAGTGCAAAACTTTGCTGTTGCTTTGTTTTGTTTACCGCAAGTAGTACACTTTGGTTTCATCTTGACATTGACGGGTTGTAATACAGGCTTGTTGTCTGGTGTCTCACCTAGCAATTTCAAAACAATAGAATGCTTTTCAATCTCCAGTGTACCTATTGTAGTTGTTGTAAAAGATTGTGTACTCTTACTACCTGCTACCGTGATACCAACATCATTAGCTGGCATTGATTGTCCTTGCACTGAGTTAAGACTTGCACCTGATGCAGTGATCCAACTACTATCCATTGACGCACTGCCACTGATATTAGTCGTGCTATATGTTGCACCCATTGGGGCTGTCCAATCACCAGTCGAACCAACAATTCCTCGGTGATATTTTCGCATTATTTGGTCAGAGTGAAAGAATTGATTCATATCATATAGTTCAAACTGATATTCAACACGAACTAATCCGTCTTCTAGTTTGACACCGCGATGATTTTCAACTGCACCGGTACGTTCAATGAACTTGAACTT
>Ga0164296_1002946_pt1 | contig 16453 bp, 18 predicted proteins | sample GEODES057metaG_FD_113533 | JGI IMG/M metagenome (GOLD analysis project Ga0164296, IMG submission 113533) | Dystrophic lake water microbial communities from Trout Bog Lake, Wisconsin, USA - GEODES057 metaG | ecosystem: Environmental > Aquatic > Freshwater > Lake | place: USA: Trout Bog Lake... | reverse complement strand
TTCGCCGGTATATTATCGGGTATCATGCTTTCCATTGCCCGTATTGTTGGTGAAACAGCACCACTGATATTTACGGCATTTGGTAACAGTTACCTAAGTACCAATGTTCTGGGTCCCATGGAAAGTTTACCCCACGTTATTTTTACCTATGCCACCAGTCCTTATGATGATTGGCATAACCTGGCCTGGGGAGCCTCCTTTATCCTGCTCGTATTTGTTCTCGCACTAAATATTATCACTAAAGTGATCACAAGAAAATGGAAAGTACAATTGTAAGCGCTGAAAATATTAACGCTTATTATGGCGAAAGTCACGCTATAAAAAATGTGAATATCAAAATAAACCGCAATGAAGTTGTTGCGATGATGGGCCCATCGGGCTGCGGAAAAACGACCTTCCTGCGTTGCATCAACCGTATGCACGAGTTGATACCTAATGCACGTGCCGAAGGTGTTATGAAACTTGATGGCGAGGATGTTTATAAAATGAACGTGATCTACGTTCGGTATAAAATAGGGATGGTGTTTCAACGCCCCAATCCCTTCCCGAACATGAGTATCTACGAAAACGTAATTGCCGGTTATTTGCTCAATGGCATTAATGTACCTAAAGCAGATAAGGATGTTATCGTAGAAAAATCATTAACAAGTGCTGCACTCTGGAATGAAGTAAAAGACTCGCTTCACAAAAAAGGCACATTCCTTTCTGGCGGTCAGCAGCAGCGCTTGTGTATAGCCCGCGCTATTGCAATGCAACCGGAAGTGATCCTGTTTGACGAGCCTACTTCGGCATTGGACCCGATCTCGACCTCAAGTGTAGAGAACCTGTTCCATGAGTTGAAGCAGAATTATACCCTGATCATCGTTACCCACAATATGCAGCAGGCTGCCCGTGTAAGCGACCGTACAGCTTTCTTTTACCTGGGCGAATTGGTGGAGTTTGACGATACCAAGGTGATGTTCACTAATCCGAAAGATCAGCGTACACAAAATTATATAACCGGAAGGTTTAGTTAGTGGGGTGCAGGGCGGATGGCGCCTGGCGGTTTCCTGCAAATAGTATTTATAGGCGTAAGTTGAAAGGGTTTAACCATTACAACATTTCAACCTTACAACATTTCAACATTACAACAAAAAAGAAAAAATGGCACCAATAGAAAACGAAATTAATGCAACCAAAAAGGAGTTGATCAACATGTGGTTATTGGTTCAATCGCAATTGAACAAAGCCCGCGAAGCCATGGTGAAGTTTGATAAGGATCTGGCCCGCGAAGTGTTGGTGAAAGAAAAAAGAGTAAACTCGTTTGAGCTTAAGATCGACCGTGATTGCGAAAATATTTTTGCCCTGCATTGCCCGGTGGCAGTTGATCTGCGCTTCCTGCTGGCCGCATTGAAAATTAATACCAACCTCGAAAGAATAGGTGATATTGCTGCCGGTGTTGCCAAATATGTGATTGAAACCCCTGTTAATTTTGATAGCGCGATACTGGAAAGTACTTCGATATTAAGCATGTATGATGAAGCGATAAATATCCTGGTAGATACTCGTGTGGCTTTCGAAAATGAAGACACCGCATTGGCCCGCAGTATATTTAAACGCGATGAGATATTGGATGCTGTTAACCGTAATGCCACCCAGATCATTTCTGACGTCATTAAAACGGAAGCTACCGGTTTGAATGAGGCATTATTTATGCTCTCTATCATTCGTAAACTGGAACGCATCGGCGATCAATCCAAAAACATTGCCGAAGAGATCATATTTTACGTCGAAGCAAAGATCCTGAAACACTCAGGCGCCTCGAAAGCTAAGCTATAATACAATAATAGTTTTGATTTGATTGATTGAAAGGCGCCCGGTAAGGGTGCCTTTTTTGTTGCAAATGGGATTGGTGGTTGGTTATTAGTTGATCTGTGATTGGTTCCCTGTAACAGGTTCGGTAAAACTTCGTAAGTTTTATTTCACCTTTCACCTTTCACCTTTCACCTTTCGCCTTTCGCCTTTCACCTCAATGCCTAATGCCCAACCACTACATCTAAAACAACCAAACTAAAGATTCTTCCCCAGCTTATCCAAAATATCCTGCGGCACTTTTTGCAGGTCGAGGACGAGGAAGCCATCGAGGCAGTCGGCAAATTTGGGGTCGATATTGAAGCAGATGATCTTGGCGTTCAAGGCAATATATTGGCGCAGTAATACCGGAACTTTCATGCTTTCCGTTTCTACTTCCGAGATCAGGTTATCAAGCCCTTTAAAACTATCCTCGCCAGCTAACAATATATCGGTGTCAACACTTGAAAAGTCGACTTTGAACTTCCTGCGCGGACGTACATACTGGGCCATTTCATGGTCGAAATGATTGCGGTTGATGTAATCTACGATCAGTGATTTGGAGAACTTCGAAAAGGTATTGCTGATACTTACCGGCCCAATGAGGTAGCGGTAGCGGGGATTATCGATGAGATATTTAAGGATACCTTTCCAAAGCAGGAATAGCGGCAGGGGCTTTTGCTGGTATTCTTTTCGGATAAACGAACGTCCCAGTTCGAGGCTTTTGCGCAGTACCGGTACAAATTGTTCCTTGATTTTGAAAAGTTCGTTCAGGTAAAAGCCTTTTTTGCCAAGACTGTAGAATATTTCGTCGCCCAGACCAAGTCTATAGGCACCAACTACACGTTTTGCATCGGTATCCCAGATAAACAAATGGTGGTAATAAATATCATATTCGTCAAGGTCGATACTCTTGTTGGTGCCTTCGCCAATATCCCTGAATGTTAGTTCGCGCAGGCGGCCAATTTCGCGGATCAGGTTAGGGATAGATGAAGTGGGAACAATAAACACTTCATAATTTTTTTCTACCCAGATTCGGTAATTGTCGCGCAGAGGTTCAACCTCTTTTGCCAATATTTCAGATGCTATCTCTGGTACAATAGCTGCAGCTTCCTTTTTTATTTTGAATAAATTACGCGGGTCAAATATTTTTTTCTCGCTATCAAGGCCGGTGCCTAATGCATAGGTTTTGGCGCGCAAAAAGTTTAATATTTTGGATGGATTGGGGAACCCAACGATCTCTTCCACATTTATAGGCTTGCCGATACGAAGCTTGATTGCGTGCCCTTGCTTATTGAATAACTCAGACGGGAGTTTGGCAGTGCGCAGACTTGGGTGTATGAGGCTTAGCAAGTTAAATAACAAGCCATTGTTGCCATGGAAATAGATAGGCACCACAGGGACGCCAGCGCGGGCAATAAGTTTACCAACCACCGGATGCCACATTTTGTCTGTTACCAGTTGTTTGTCGACCTTAAACGTTGATACCTCACCGGCAGGGAATATTCCTATCGGTGTGCCGTTGGCCAGCAGTTCGAGCGTGGTTTTTAGTCCGCCAATACTCGACGAATGTTCGATGTTTTCAAAAGGGTTAACAGCAACAAAATAATCGGCCAGATTAGGTATCTTTTTTAGCAGGAAATTGGCCATGATCTTTGAATCTGGCCGGGCCATACAGAGTATTTTAAGCAATACCATTCCTTCAATACCACCGTAGGGGTGATTTGCAAGCGCAATAAAGCTGCCCTCGGCGGGGATGTGTTTTAGCTCACGCTCGTCAAATTCAATTTCAACGCCGCATCCCGCCAGAATAGCATCTACAAATTCGGGGCCCTGTTTTGGTTGCGCCTCTGCAAATAGCTTGTTTACCTGGTTTATTTTCATCACCTCCATCAGCAAGGCAGCCAGTCCTGGCATCTTCAACTTGTCAAGTTTAGTTGCCTTTGCAAACTCTTCGGTGGTTATAATCTTCATCTGGGCCGTTAAAATTGTTGCTTAGGTTAAAGAGATAAATATCCTGAATTTTATGTTAATTTACTGTTACCAAAACCGAATATGCGATCACAACTAAAAAACTACTTTTCAGTTTCAAAAAAGGAATGGAACGGCTTAGTTGTTTTAGTTGTTTTGATTTTGCTGGTATTGGCGGCACCTTACCTTTTTAAATTTTTTCGTAAAGATAACATAGTTGATCCACATGCTCTTGATAAAGCAGTTTTGTTATTAAATCTTGTTAATAAGCAATCGGCTATTAAGCAACAAAAAATTGGGCCCGGTGTAAAGATCGAACTAAATTCTGCTGATACTTCGAAATTAAAGGAGCTGGTTGGAATTGGTTCTGCATTTGCGCGGCGCATCGTAAACTACCGGCAGCGGCTTGGGGGCTTTTACCGGAAAGAACAATTGCTGGAGGTTTTTGGACTGGATACAGCGCAATATGCCGAAATACAGCAACAAGTATCAGTAGATACCCTCGGGATAAAAAAAATACATATCAATAAAGTTAGTTTTGAAGGCTTGCAGCGTTTCCCGTACCTTAGCTACAAACAAATGAATGCCCTGATCCGGTTTCGTGAGCAGCACGGAGAATATACCTCGCTGGCCGATCTCAGAGCGGTGGCAATCATAGACAAAATAACACTACAGAAGATTAAACCCTATATCTCATGCCAATGATAGAGGATGCTATAAAAAATGCCGTACGCGATATACCCGATTTTCCTAAACCGGGTATCGTATTTAAAGATATAACGCCAATTTTAAAAGATCCTGCGCTTTGCGAAAGTATAGTTGAAGCCTTCGCCCAAAAGCTGAAACATACTGATATTGATGTGATTGCGGGTGTTGAAAGCAGAGGCTTTTTATTTGGATTGATGCTGGCCACCAAACTTGGTGTACCCTTTGTGCCGGTACGTAAAGCCGGAAAGCTACCTTATACCATTCGCCAAAAAGCCTATGAGCTCGAATATGGCAGTGCTACCATAGAAATGCATATTGATGCCTTCGAACCTGGGGCACATGTACTTATCCATGACGATCTGCTGGCAACCGGCGGTACCGTTTTAGCCGCAAGTGAACTTATTCATGAAATGGGTGGGACCGTAGCCGGATTTGCATTTGTTGTTGGCCTCGGCTTCCTTAATGGCGCCGAGCGCATAAAACCCATCAACGATAATATTATCATACTCGCCGATTACTGACAGACGAATTATTTAGGTTGATACCTACCGGGATTGCTAATGGTACTATTGTTTTGGGGCACAGCTGTAAAACATTGGCTCATTACTTTACGATCAACGTAACCGTTTGAGTAGTATGAGCGCTGAAATAGCCGAGCGTAGCAGGTGTAATATTTGAAGGTGGATTTGCCGGTGCTACCTGACCACCCGGGTTAGTTACCTGCTGCTGGCTCAGCGTAAACCAATACTTATAAACAGGTTTGTCTATACATTGCATCTCTACGCTAACAGTATCTTTTGCATGAATTTTAGTGTCGTTCTGCTGCAGGTCAAGGTTAACATACTTGCCGTCAATAAACTGGTCGTCGTAGGCAAAAATAGCTTTCACCTGCACACTATTTACATACATAACAAAACGATATTGGTTGGCTTCGCCCGATGGGTCCTTGAAATGAACGGAAATTACTTTTTCGCCATTGGCAGGGTTAAAGTAGTCGGGTTTAGCACTGATGGAATCAAGCGTAACAACTTTCGGAACCGTTGAACTTGAAGTATAGGTTTGCCCGTCAGTAACTACTTTAAGGTTATAAGTAGTTCCGGTAATACCCTGTATGGGGTTTATGGAATATGTTCCGGGCAGGCTCTCGTTCAATTGGTATTGGTGCCCCAGGTTATCAGTAAGAAATACATTGGCTCCGCTTACCGCCGGATAAGTATTTGTATTGGTAAAAGGTACATTGCGACTAAGTCTTACATATTGCGGACCTGCTACATTATCGATATTGCCTTCGATAACTAACTTATTACTCCCGTTTACCAGATCGAGCGTAATGATTTTTTTACAGGATATATATGAAAAGATTGTAAGTGCAAATATGATGCAGATGGCTACTTTATTTTTCATCGGCTTAAAATTTAAAGTTCCAGGTTACTGATGGTATGCGGGTAGCAAATATGCTTATCTCTTGAGCTTCGGTAGTATTGGGCACTGTTTTACTATCCTGGAAATTGATAATGTAAGGGTTACGGTGCGCATAAACGTTGTAAATACTGAAAGTCCAGCTGGAGTGATATTTTTTGTGTTGTTTACCTTCCAATGTAGCACCTATGTCAAGCCTGTTGGTTGAAGGCATCCGGTATCCGTTTCGCCCCGAATAAGAAAATGTTGTCAGCCCGCCGATATTATATTTGCCGGTAGGGAAGGTAACGGCATTGCCGGTGCCATAAATAAAGTCGGACGAAAAGCTCCAGCGTTTATTGAGCTGGTAGATACCCACAACCGATATATCATGCGTTCTGTCCTGTGTTGCCGGAAAATAATTGCCATTGTTAATGGCCGAAAATTTGTCCTCAGTACGTGATAATGTATAACCCACCCATCCATTGAAACGCCCGTATTTCTTTTTCAGAAAAAACTCTATGCCATAAGCCCTTCCGGTCCCGTAAACCAGTTGCGATTCTACATCCTGGTTTACCAGCAATTGTGCACCGTCCTTATAGTCTATTTGATTTTGCAGCCACTTATAATAGATCTCGGTCGAAAACTCCCAGGTATTTTCGCCCCAATTTTTAAACCAGCCGGTTGAAACCTGGTCGGCTATTTCGGGCTTAACGTTGGTGCTGCTCATCACATAAAGGTCGGATGGGGTATTGCTGGTCGAATTGCTCAACAAGTGGATATTCTGCGTATTGCGGTTATAGGAAAACTTTATGGAGCTTTGCTCATCAAATGCATAACTGGCCGATACGCGTGGCTCGAGGTTGAAATAGCTTTTCACCAATTGACCTGATGAATAGGTGGACGAAGATAGCGTACTGCCACTGGCATCATAGGTTTTAAAAGTGCCCGCACCAAGCAGGTACAAGCCACTAAAGCGCAAGCCATAGAGTAAGGTGAATTTGTCGCCGGCTTTCCACTCATCGCTCACATAAACAGCATTTTCAAACCCGTATCGTTTCTCCGTAGATAAATTATTAAAGCTTGATGATCCGGAAGCGCTGATATCACCAGGTGCAATATCATGGTGGAGGATATTAAAACCAAATTTTAAGGTATGGTTATCACCCATAGAATAGGAAAGATCTTCTTTCAGGTTCAGATCGGTTATTTGCGAGGTTGCTTTAAAATCGGCATTACTCAAAAAGCTGCTGATGGCGTAGTTATAATTACTGAATACCAGAGAGGTATTAGAGAACAGCCGGTTGTTAAATAAATGGTTAAAACGAATAGTCCCGGTTGAGTTACCCCAGTCGGTTCCAAATGTATTTTTTAGTGCCAGCACATCTTTGCCGAAATAACCGGAAAGGTAGATGGCATTCTTTTCATCAAAATGATAGTTGACCTTAGCATTCAGGTCGTAAAAGTAGATGGAGCTTCCGCGGATGGTTGAATCGGAAGATGCACGCAGGAAGAAATCGATATAGGTTCTTCGCGCACTGATCATGAATGAGCCTTTGTTTTGAACAAGCGGACCTTCAACCTTGATACGGGAGGAGATTAGACCCAGGCCCCCTTGTACCGTAAAGTTTTTGTTATTACCCTCGTTCATTTTTATATCCAGTACCGAGGATAAACGACCACCAAACTCGGCGGGCATACCGCCTTTGTAAAGGCTTACATCTTTAACGGCATCTGAGTTGAAGGTGGAGAAAAAGCCAAAAAAATGCGAGGCGTTGTAAACCGTAGCTTCATCCAGCAGGATGAGGTTTTGGTCGGCACCGCCGCCGCGCACATAAAACCCGGTATTACCTTCACCTGCCGATTTTACCCCGGGGAATAAGGAAAGGGTTTTTAAAATATCTTTCTCGCCAAGTAATACCGGCACCTGGTTTATCTGGGCCATGTTCAGTTTTTCGACGCCCATTTGCGGAGAGATTATATTGTCGTTGTTCGGCCTGTCGGCGCTGATCACCACTTCTTTCAGGGTGCCATTTACGATCAATGAAATATTTACTTTCTGATCCTGGTGCAGCGAAATTTTTTGTTGCACCAATTGGTAGCCGGTATAACTAAACAATATGGTGTATTCACCTTCGGGGGCCACTACCGAATAAAAGCCGTAGCTGTTGGTAATGGTGCCTGTTTGGGGGAGTTCTTTAATGCGAATGGTAGCACCGATCAGCTGCTCGCCGGTAGCGGCATCGATGATAGTACCACTTAACGTATATCTTTTCTGACCAAAGCAGCTTAAAGCGATAAGGAAAAAAGCAATAGAAAATAGCGATTTGAACATTAGCAGTATTTGCGGCAAAGGTAAAATTTAAAGGCGACAGTAATGATGATAGAATGTAAAAACGTTCAATATAAGTGGTATATTGTCATAGGGTATTTACTATGCATGCATAGTATTTTTATTATATTGCAACAAATTATATCCAATGATGGAAGTAAGTGGTTTTGATTTTTCTGTTGGTGAAGACCAGCGTCTGGTTGGGCAAATGGCCAGGGATTTTGCCGAAAAGCATATCAAACCCCATGTGATGGAATGGGACGAGGCACAGTATTTCCCCCGGGAGGTATTCAAACGGTTAGCCGATTTGGGTATGATGAGCGTGGTTGTACCTACGGAATATGGTGGTTCGGGTTTTGGGTATCTGGAGTACGCAACAGTGATACAGGAAATAGCAAAAGTATGTGGTTCTATCGGATTATCGCTCGCGGCACATAATTCGTTGTGTACGGGTCATATACTGGCTTTTGGCAATGAAGAACAAAAGAAAAGGTGGCTGCCCAAGCTGGCCACACTGGAATACCTCGGTGCCTGGGGGCTGACCGAGGCCAATACCGGTTCGGATGCGATGAGGATGAACACCACGGCGGTATTGGATGGCGATCACTATATTGTTAATGGATCGAAGAATTGGATCACCCACGGCAAATCGGGCGACCTGGCCGTATTAATGGTACGCACCGGTGAGAAAGGGGAATCAAAAGGCATATCGGCATTGGTGATCGAGCGTGGTACACCGGGTTTCGCAGCCGGTAAAAAGGAGAATAAGCTAGGTATGCGTGCCTCCGAAACAACGGAGATGATATTTGACAACTGCCGGGTACCTAAAGAAAACCTTTTAGGCAGTGAAGGCGAAGGTTTTAAGCAGGCAATGAAAGTATTGGACGGTGGACGCATTTCGATTGCCGCTTTGTCATTAGGTATCGCCAAAGGCGCTTATGAAGCTGCGCTGGCCTACTCGAAGGAACGCAACCAGTTTGGGCAGCCCATTGCCAGTTTTCAGGGAATATCCTTCAAGCTCGCCGATATGGCCACCGAAATAGAAGCGGCAGAACTCTTGCTTTTGCAAGCCTGCGACCTTAAAAATCGCCATCAACCCGTCACCAAACAAGCCGCTATGGCCAAATACTATGCATCGGAAGTAGCCGTTAAGGTAGCCAACGATGCAGTGCAGATATTTGGCGGCTATGGTTATACGAAAGATTTTCCAGTAGAGAAGTTTTACCGGGATGCCAAGCTATGCACAATAGGTGAGGGCACCTCAGAGATTCAGAAAATAGTGATAGCCAGGGAAGCGTTGAGGGGATGATTTTTAGTTGGAAGGTTGGAATGTTGTAAAGTTGAAATGTTGTATTTTCGTTTAAGCAAAAAATAAGAATTCGATTTTTTGACTTACTAAGCCCTTATTGATCATGAAAAAGCATATTGGTTTTCTGATTCTAATTCCTGTAGTATTTGTATTAAGTTCTTTCCTTAACATGAATAGCATAGGGTTCACTAATTCTGATGTAAAGGCCGATCGTTCAGATTATACTTTGAATATAGTTGAAGCAAATATTCCGTCGTTAAAGGATACTGTTTTTGATGGAAAGAAGTGTTTGATAACAAACTGTCCTTTAACTTTAACAAATAACACCAATGATACCCTGAAATACCAAGGCATGTCAGCATCGTGGTGGGATAATTATGATCTCGACAATAAAAAATTCGCCCTCGCAGCCGAATATTGGAACGTGTTTAAGAACGGGCCGGTTGTATGCTATTTACTCCCTCATCAGCAGGTGACAAAAAATATCAGGATCCTAACGTACTATAAAGACAATTTCCGCAATGAAAAACTAAAAATAGCGATGCGTATTAAAAAAGTACTAAGTCTCCCAATGGTTGGCGAAGTAACACAAATTGGACCTGAATCAAGTTTTGTTATTTGGTCAAATGAGGTCACCATTCATTAAGATTAATTCCTACCTAATTACCAATTAACTAATCTCCAATCACTATTTGCATTTTCCATTCAAATACCCAGCCCCGGTTGCTTGTCTGCGTATCTATAGAAGGGGATTTCTCAAATATCTACCATTTCAAAAAAAGAAACTTTTAATTATATTTGATAAAAGAAAAAAGTTTAGAAACAAATGCTTGCAATAGACAGAATCACTTCCGATCCTAACATGATGAATGGCAAAGCCTGTATAAGGGGGATGCGCATCACAGTTTCTATTGTCCTGAACTTACTTGCAAGTGGTTTGAACAAACAAGAAATCATCGATCTATACCCGTACTTAGAGGGTGAAGATATTGATCAATGTTTGAACTATGCGGCCTACCTGGCAGAAGATCAATTGTTTACCATTTAATTTTTCTGGTTTTGCGCTTTCTTTTAGATATGGGCGTATCTTACAAAGTAGCACAATGGTTAAATGGCATTGGGCATGACGCAATTCATTTAAGCGACGAAGGTTTAAATAGATTGAGCGACAACGAAATCATTAAAAAAGCAGTCATTGAAAATCGGATAATTCTGACTGCGGATGTGGATTTTGGCCAGCTGCTTACATTTAAAGGTTCCAGCCCAACTTCCGTTATTCAATTTCGCATTTTTGATCTGACGCCAGAAAACGTTATACCAAAACTTGAGCTGGTATTCAATAGGTTTCCTGAAGTGTTAAATATAGAACATGTTATTATAACCGTACAGGAACATAAAATCCGACTGAAAAGGGTTTAATGCCACATTGGCCTGGTGCACATTTTATAAATATTACCAACCAGATCAGTAAGTTTATCTACAGGTAAGTAGAATCCCTAATCACCAATTAACTAATCTCCAATCACTATTTGCATTTTCCATGCAAATACCCTACCTTTGTCGTCCCACGAAAGGAGGTATACAGGGAACTATGATCATTATCAACGTAAAAGACGGAGAATCATTGGACAAAGCACTAAAACGCTTTAAGAAGAAATTCGAAAAAACAGGTGTATTACGCGAGCTTCGCAGCCGCCAGGCATTCGAAAAGAAATCTGTTACCCGCCGCAATGTGGTGAAGCACGCCATATACAAACAAGGCTTGAACCAGGAAACTGTGTAAATTTCTTTAAAAGAATTTAACAATTTCTTTGCAGATATAATAAAACTATTTGTACATTCATTCATCCGTATGTGCAAGTAGTTTTATGTTTTTAGAGCGGTTTATACAGTATATCCAACACGAAAAAAGGTACTCCCCGCATACCGTTTCCGCTTACAGGTCAGACCTGGAACAATTTTTCCAATTCCTTAATTTTCCTGAAGTAACCGTCAGCCAACCGGCCGAAATTTCATTTCATCATATCCGCAGTTGGATGGTGCATTTGATGGACGATATAACGGCGCGTTCGGTCAACCGTAAAATTGCAACCCTGCGTAAATACTTTAAATTTTTGATGCGTGAGGGGCTTATTGCCAATAATCCCGCCTCCAAAATTCAATCGCCTAAAACCATCAAGCATCTGCCCATCGTGGTTGAAGATGGAAAACTGAGCGCCATGCTCAACGATGGGGCAACCTTTAGTGATGATTTTGTTGGGGTCCGCGATAAGCTGGTGATCGAGATCTTATTTGGTACAGGTATCCGTTTAGCCGAATTGGTAGGCTTGAAGGAAACAGACATCAACCTCTACGAGGGTACGATCAAAGTTTTGGGTAAGCGCAATAAGGAAAGGATCATCCCGATCAATCACGAGCTGAAAGTTTTACTCGAAAACTATATCGCTTTAAAGAAAAGTGAAAATTTTCATAACATTTCCTTAACGTTGATCGTTACAAATAAAGGAATGGAGGCCTACCCGAAATTCATCTATTTAATAGTGCAGAAATACCTTTCCTATATATCAACCCAGGATAAAAAAAGCCCGCATGTGCTGCGGCATACTTTTGCAACCAGTTTACTAAACCGCGGTGCCGACCTGAATGCTATTAAAGAGCTTTTGGGCCATGCTAACCTCAGCGCAACGCAGGTTTATACCCATAATTCAGTTGAAAGATTAAAGTCAATTTATAAACAAGCCCATCCAAAGGCATAATAAAGGAGGAACAAATGAAAATTACTGTGCAATCTATCCGCTTCGATGCAGACAAAAAACTCTTAGATTTTATACAAAAGAAAGCCAACAAGCTCGACTTGTATTCTGACAAGATCATCAATGGTCAGGTTTATTTGAAATTAGAAAATGTAGAAGATGAGGCAAACAAGATAGCGGAGATAAAAATTGCGCTGCCGGGCGTCCAATTGTTCGCAAAAGAGCAGTGCAAGACTTTTGAAGAAGCCACCGACCTGGCAGTTGAATGCCTGCGTAAACAAATTGAGAAACATAAACAGAAGAAGGCCGACCTGAGCGAACTTTCGAAAAAGGGCGCTATTTTGGCCGAAAACGAAGAATATTGATCAAATTAACAACCGAATAATGCTAGGATCGGCGGGGCAAAAACCCCGCCGATTTTTTTTGCAAAAATAATTTTGTCCGGGTTTAAAAATGTGTAAATTTGCAGTCCCTTTCGGAAAGGTGTCAAAGACTTAAATTTTCAATAAAAAGGGTGGTTCTTTAAAATATATTTTTTAAGCCTGTATTTTATGCAGATGGTTTTCAGTGATTTCTGAAAACTTTGCAGTAAATAAAAGCAATTAATCTCAGTAGCTAAGCTGAAGGGGCCCTGAAAAGGGGAGTACTACAAAGCAAAATGCGAAGAAGATAAGCCTCCTTAGCTCAGCTGGTAGAGCAACTGACTTGTAATCAGTAGGTCATTGGTTCGATCCCGATAGGAGGCTCTGTTTAATGCGGAATGCGAAATGTCAAATCCGGAATGAAAACTTCCGCAATCGACATTCCGACTTTCGAATTTAAACAATGGGGAGATACCAGAGCGGTCAAATGGGACGGACTGTAAATCCGTTGCGCGAGCTACGAAGGTTCGAATCCTTCTCTCCCCACAGGGCTAATTAATTAGCGATTGAGTGATTTGGTGAATGAGTGAATATTTTATTCAGTCATTCACTCATTCACTAATTCGCTCATTAGAATCCCCAGGCGGAAGTAGCTCAGTTGGTAGAGCGATAGCCTTCCAAGCTATAGGTCGCGAGTTCGAACCTCGTCTTCCGCTCAGATGGTACAAGGTCCGAAGTTTTGGACCGGGAATGAAAAGGGCGATAAAAGGATGACGTAATATCCGATTTTGATAAAAAACAAAAACGGGCATTCGGGATCAGATAAAAAATAAGCCGACGTAGCTCAGGGGTAGAGCACTTCCTTGGTAAGGAAGAGGTCATGGGTTCAAATCCCATTGTTGGCTCTGCGTTAGTAACAAACGACAAATAAAAAATAAATTAACCTACAAAAATTTTTATAAATCATGGCAAAAGAAAAATTTGACCGCAGTAAGCCGCACTTAAACATCGGTACTATAGGTCACGTTGACCACGGTAAAACAACCCTTACCGCAGCAATTACCAAGGTATTGGCTGATAAAGGTTTATCTGAGGCTCGTTCTTTCGATTCGATCGACTCTGCTCCCGAAGAAAAAGAACGCGGTATTACCATTAACACGGCACACGTTGAATACTCAACTGCAAACCGTCACTACGCTCACGTTGACTGTCCGGGACACGCCGACTATGTGAAGAACATGGTTACTGGTGCTGCTCAGATGGACGGCGCGATCATTGTGGTTGCTGCTACTGATGGTCCGATGCCGCAAACCCGCGAACACATCCTGTTAGCTCGTCAGGTAGGTGTACCTGCACTTGTTGTTTTCATGAACAAAGTTGACATGGTGGATGATCCGGAACTATTAGAATTAGTTGAAATGGAAATTCGCGAATTATTATCATTCTACGAATATCCAGGTGATGATATCCCTGTGATCCAGGGTTCTGCTTTGGGTGGTCTTAACGGCGATCCAAAATGGGTAGAAAAGATCATGGATTTGATGAACGCTGTTGACAGCTATATTCCAATCCCTCCACGTCTGACTGAACTTCCATTCCTGATGCCTGTTGAAGACGTATTCTCGATCACTGGTCGTGGTACTGTTGCAACTGGTCGTATCGAGCGTGGTGTTATCAACTCTGGTGATGCTGTTGACATCCTGGGTATGGGCGCTGAAAATTTGAAATCAACTGTTACTGGTGTTGAAATGTTCCGTAAGATCCTTGATCGCGGTGAAGCTGGTGACAACGTAGGTTTATTGTTACGTGGTATTGAAAAAACTGATATCCGTCGTGGTATGGTTATTTGCAAACCAGGTTCAGTAACTCCTCACACCGATTTCAAAGCAGAGGTTTACGTATTGTCGAAAGCAGAAGGTGGTCGTCACACTCCGTTCTTCAACAAATACCGTCCGCAATTCTATTTCCGTACAACTGACGTAACCGGTGAGATTTCATTGGCCGAAGGTGTAGAAATGGTTATGCCTGGTGATAACGTTACCATCACTGTTAAACTGATCAATGCAATTGCAATGGAAAAAGGTCTGCGTTTCGCTATCCGCGAAGGTGGCCGTACCGTTGGTGCTGGTCAGGTTACTGAGATCTTAAAATAATCTCCCTCTTCCGCTTCACGGCGGTTCAAAAAGGGTAGGTTAATTATATTACGAAGTACTTAGGTTTTTACCTAAGTACTTTGTTACTATAAAAAGTAAACACAATAGAGTCCCCCGGGGATTCAGGGAATACGGGCATAGTTCAATGGTAGAATAGAGGTCTCCAAAACCTTTGATCAGGGTTCGAATCCTTGTGCCCGTGCGTAATAAAGAAACAAAATATGGCTGGAGTAGCAGAATATATTAAAGAGTCTTATACCGAGTTAACCCAAAAGGTTACCTGGCCCACCTGGCGCGAACTATATAACAGCGCTGTGGTGGTTTTAGTTGCAGCAATTATTATAGCGCTGTTAATTTATAGTATGGACGTGGTGATACATTTTGCACTGGATAAGTTTTATAAATCATTAGCCTAATTTGTACAAGATGAGCGATCAATTAAAATGGTACGTCGTTAGAGCTATTAGCGGCAAAGAAAAGAAGGTAAAGCAGTATCTTGATGCTGAAGTTAACCGACTTGGTATCAGTCATCTTGTTCCACAAGTTTTGATACCTACCGAAAAATATTACCAGATGCGCGACGGTAAGAAAATTGCCAAAGAACGCAATTTCTTTCCGGGTTATGTGCTGATAGAAGCAGCGCTTGACGGCGAGCTGGAACACGTTATCAAAAATATCAACAGTGTTATCGGTTTCCTGGGTGATAAAGCTGGCAATGCCCAGCCGCTTCGCCAAAGTGAAGTTAACCGCATACTGGGCAAGGTTGACGAAATGAGCAGCCAGGGCGAGACCATGAATGTGCCTTATTACGTAGGCGAAAGCGTTAAGGTAATGGATGGCCCTTTCAATGGTTTCAGCGGTGTGATAGAAGAAGTGAACGAGGAAAAGAAAAAATTAAAAGTTATGGTAAAGATATTCGGGCGCCGTACGCCGCTTGAATTGAATTACATGCAGGTAGAGAAAGAGTAGTTAGTTAAGCGGTTTTCAGGTATCAGGTATCGGATGAACTGGATTAACGCAAAAAAATAAAAATATAAATACTGGTTATTAAGCTTGATTAGCAATTAACAAATTGCTAATCACAAATCACCAGCCACAAGATCTTAAATGTTACATAGCTTCCACTTACTAACATTGAGTAATTAACAAATTAAATTAAAATGGCAAAAGAAGTCGGTGCGTTAGTAAAACTACAAGTAAAAGGCGGCGCTGCAAATCCATCTCCACCAATTGGCCCAGCATTGGGTGCAAAGGGTGTGAACATCATGGAATTTTGCAAGCAGTTTAATGCACGTACCCAGGATCGTCCGGGTAAAGTGTTACCTGTGGTAATTACTGTGTATGTCGACAAGTCATTCGATTTTATCATCAAAACCCCTCCCGTTGCTATCCAGTTATTGGAAGCTACAGGTTTAAAAGGTGGATCGGCCGAGCCAAACCGTAAAAAAGTTGCCAGTGTAAACTGGGGACAGGTTGAAGCGATAGCTAAAGATAAAATGACCGACTTGAACGCGTTTACGGTAGAATCAGCCATGAAAATGGTGGCAGGTACTGCCCGCAGTATGGGGATCACTGTATCAGGTACAGCTCCCTGGAACAATTAATTTCGGATTTCGGAATTTCAATTTCGAATTTAA
>Ga0164296_1002945_pt1 | contig 16453 bp, 14 predicted proteins | sample GEODES057metaG_FD_113533 | JGI IMG/M metagenome (GOLD analysis project Ga0164296, IMG submission 113533) | Dystrophic lake water microbial communities from Trout Bog Lake, Wisconsin, USA - GEODES057 metaG | ecosystem: Environmental > Aquatic > Freshwater > Lake | place: USA: Trout Bog Lake... | reverse complement strand
CGCGCTTCGCCGGAATCATTTTAGCCTCCATTATGTTATGTATTGCCGCCATTGTTTTTTTCTTTAACCCGGCAACACACCCTCTTTACCCGGTCTGTCAATTTCATCGGCTCACCGGATTAAGCTGTCCCGGTTGCGGTATGACCCGCGCGCTTTACGCACTGCTACACGGAAAAATTTTCACCGCCCTACATGACAACGCACTGTTTGTCCTGATGCTGGGCGGGCTGCTATTTCGGAGCGCTTGGTTTAGTTGTAATAAATTCTTTGGAGGGACGAACAAAGAATTTTTCCCAATCAAGTTTCTTTGGATAATACTAACTATATCATTGGCGTTCAGCGTATTGCGCAATTTATCAACCTTCTCGTTTCTTTCTCCATGACTGATGAGAAAGCCGTCGCTGACACTTTTTTCAATGCTCGGGAACTTTCCCAAAATCAAACCCAATACAAATTAAATTTTCCTTGAAATCATTGATGTTTTTGCTTGCCGAAAGCTGTTCAAAATCATTCAATCATCATCGAATGCGTTTTTTGTTCGTTTAAGAAATTAAAAAACAACTGGTGCGTATATTATCAATGCCAAAATTTTTATACGTTATCTTTAACCTTTCTATAATCAGACTAAATAAATGTTCATTTATCCTAAAAAATACGATGTGATCGTTGTTGGCGCAGGTCACGCCGGCGTGGAAGCCGCACTGGCTGCCGCCCGAATGGGTTGTGAGACGTTACTGCTAACCATAAATGCCGACAGCATCGGTCAAATGTCTTGCAATCCGGCTATCGGCGGGCTGGCCAAAGGCCACCTCGCTCGTGAGATTGATGCGCTTGGCGGCGAAATGGGCAAGGCCACGGACATGTGTGGACTCCAGTTTAGAATGTTGAACGTAAAAAAAGGCCCGGCAGTTTGGGCGCCTCGCGCACAGTGCGACAAAAAAGCTTATCAATTCTATTTGAAGTGGGTTTGCGAATCCGAGCCGAATCTAGACGTAAAACAAGGTCAATCGGCAAAGATTGTTCACAAAGATGGAATTGCATCAGGCGTAGAAACACTTCTTGGAGATCAATACTTAGGGAAGACGGTTATTATCACAACTGGAACATTTTTGCGTGGATTGATGCATATCGGATCGAATCAACAATCCGGTGGACGCGCAGGGGATGCAGCAGCGATGAATCTCTCGGCATCACTGGAAGAATTAGGACTTGAACTGGGACGGCTTAAAACAGGAACACCGCCACGACTTTTGCGCAAGTCCATTGATTTTTCTAAAACCGAAATTCAATCTGGAGATGATCCTGTTCCATATTTTACTTTTTGGAAAGACGATTTGTTCCACATGGAACAATTGGGGGCAAATCAAAGAAAATCAAATTCGCCGAATGAAAAATACCCGCCTAATTCAATCTTGAAACGAATTAACGGCCAATTGCCGTGCCATATCACCTTCACTACGGATAAGACGACGGAGATTATTCGTAAAAATATTCATAAATCACCCATGTATTCAGGTGTAATTGAGGGTATCGGTCCACGATATTGCCCCTCGATTGAGGACAAAATTGTTAGATTTTCCGAAAAAGAGCGTCACCAAATTTTTCTTGAACCAGAGGGAATCGAAACCGATGAGATTTATGTCAATGGATTTTCCACGAGTCTTCCTTATGAGGTGCAGATTGACATGGTTCGTTCAATCATTGGTTGCGAGAGCTCAGAAATCATGCGACCAGCTTACGCGGTGGAATATGATTTCGTATTTCCTACACAACTTCACTCATCTCTTGAAACCCAAGCCTGTCGAAATTTATTTCTCGCAGGTCAGATTAACGGCACATCCGGTTATGAAGAAGCTGGTGCACAGGGATTATTAGCAGGCATTAATGCTGCTCGGCGCGCGCAAAATCGTGAACCCGTTATCTTGGGTCGTGATCAAGCTTACATCGGTGTTTTGATTGACGATTTAGTTACCAAGGGAACGTCCGAGCCATATCGAATGTTTACGTCCCGTGCGGAATACCGACTGCTTTTGCGTCAAGATAATGCGGATTTGCGATTATCGCGCTTGGGGTATGAGATCGGGTTATTGCCAGCGCGAAATTTTATCAAATTTTCGGCAAAAGAAGCGTCTATTAATGATGAAATTCGGCGATTGCATGCAACTTATTTACAGAGAGATTCGTTGGCTAAAATATTATGTCGAACAGAAATGACTTATCAAAATTTACCGCATAAAAATCCCGATTTGCATTTGGAGACGGCTCAACAAGTTGAAATTTCCGTGAAATATGCGGGCTATGTAGACCGCCAGGAAATTGAAGTTTCTCGCACAAAAAAGCTGGAAGACAAAATGATTCCTGAAGCATTTGATTTTGGAACGGTTCCAAGCCTGCGCTTAGAAGCTCAACAAAAATTGATGAAAATTCGCCCGCGCACCATTGGTCAGGCTGGCCGCATTTCTGGTGTTTCCCCAGCTGATATAAGTATCTTACTTATCTGGCTAAAAAAAAGCGCTCAACAATCTACTAATAAACAAGATATTTCAAATACAAGTTGTTCCTTGGAACAAAATGAAGATTAAATAAATCTTTAACTATAATACACAACATACACAACGTTCTGATATTGTGTATACTACAAATTAATTACTTTTTTCAATCTTACTAACTGCTAAATCCGCGTCGCCTTCTTTCACTTTGGCGCGTCTATTTTATCTCAGTCAGGGAGAGGTTATTTAAGACACTCATTTTGCACATTTTTTTGGTTTGGCGGCACCGCCGAGTGGTTAAACACGACACACAGCAGAGATGTGAGTTTTTTATAGCAAATTGATCAAAAGGTCTTTTCTTTTTTGAATTATGCAACAAAGGAAGCTGGGCGACTTCATAGCGCACAGACTTTTGGTAAATTTGGGTGTCAAAACGAAAGCAACGACACTTCGCGCCTTGCACTTTTAAAAACATCCGCGCGCCAAATGTAACGTAGCGCGCAAAGTCGTCATCGGCGTTTGACTATCCTTGGTTAATTTACTAAACTTCCCGTCCGTTAAATCAAAAAATAGCCCGAATTTTTATGGCCGCCAAATCCGAGAAGTCCGTTGAAAAAACCGCCGTCGAGTCAAAAGCTGCCGCCGCACGCGAACGCGAACTTGAATCTGCGATTTCATCCATCACCAAAGCCTATGGCGATGGTGCGATTATGCGCCTTGGCGATGCCCGCGCTCAGGTTAAGATTGATGTTATCCCGACCGGCGGACTGGCGATTGACCTCGCGCTCGGTGTCGGCGGTTTGCCGCGCGGACGTGTGGTAGAAATTTACGGCCCAGAATCTTCCGGCAAAACCACGTTGATGCTACACGTCATCGCCAATGCGCAAAAGGCTGGCGGTCTTGCAGCTTTTATCGATGCAGAACACGCTTTAGACCCCGGCTACGCTAAAAAACTTGGCGTGAATTTGGACGATTTACTTGTCTCGCAGCCGTCTTCCGGTGAAGAGGCTTTGACCATTTGTGAAACTCTTGCGCGTTCGAATGCGCTCGACGTCATTGTCGTAGATTCCGTTGCCGCGCTTGTGCCAAAGGCCGAATTAGATGGCGATATGGGCATGGCGACGATGGGTATGCAAGCACGTTTGATGTCGCAAGCCTTGCGCAAACTTACAGCAATTCTCGCGAAGTCCAAGACCACGTGCATTTTCACCAATCAATTGCGCGAAAAAGTTGGCGTCATGTTTGGCAGTCCCGAAACGACGCCCGGCGGCAAGGCGCTTAAATTTTACGCGAGTGTGCGCATTGATATCCGCCGCAAAGATCAATTGAAAGACGCCGCTGGCAATGTTTACGGCAATCACACGCGCGTCAAAATCGTGAAGAACAAAGTTGCGCCGCCGTTTGCCGAAGCGGAGTTTGACATCATTTATAATCAGGGCATCGATAAGGAAGGCAGCATTCTCGACGTAGGCATTGATTGCGGCGTGATCGACAAGCGCGGCGCCTATCTCCAATTCGACGGTGCGCTGATTGGCCAAGGACGCGATGCGGCAAAAAAATCGCTCACGGAAAAACCCGATCTCGCCAAAAAAATTGTCGAGGCGATTCACGTCAAACGCGCCGCTGCGCCCGCCGCCGAGACTAAGTAATTTTTATTTTATTCCGAACTTTTGATTTTAATGAGCACTGCTTCCGACCTCGATCTGAACTTGGACAATCTCTTTCAGCCCGCATGGGCGCAAGGAAAGACCGAGTCTAACAAATTTGCAAAATTCACCGGCAACGAAGGTGTCAAGCCGGAGCGCACTTTCAGCGGCAAGCCGGGCGAACGCCGGGCGCCGCGGCGCGATGGCGCAGGTGGTGGTTTTGGCGGAGGTGAACGTCGCGGTGGTGGTGCCCCGCGTGGCGGCTCCAAATTTGGCGATCGCAAAGGGGGAAATTTCCGTGGCGGCGACCGACGCGATGAACAACGCGAACGGCCTGCGCCGCCCACGCCGTTGCCGCAATTGTCTGTTGCCTTTATTCCCGAAGAGCGCGGCGTTGAACAACTCGCGCGCCAAATAAAAGTAACTGGCCGGGCGTATCCACTGTTTCAAATCGCGCTGCTGATTTTGCAGAAAGCGGAACGTTATTCCGTCCAGCTCACGGCTAAGAAAAAAGCCGACGGCACGACGGAAAAATTATTTTCCTGCGCGCTCGACGACACGCCGTGGACGAGCGAAGACGGCGCGGTTGCGCATGTTCTGAAAAATCATTTCGCCACGTTTTATCAGGCCGAACGCACGCAGACCGAACCGCCGAAGGGTGTTTACACGTTCGTTGCCCAATGCGGTTTGAGCGGAGAAATTCTCGGCCCGCCGAATCATCACGATTACCAAAACCAGTTGCGCAAATTGCACACGGAAAAATTTTCACGCATGCCGTTCGATCAGTTCAAGTCCCGCGTGAAAATCGTGAAGGACGAAGCGGTCGTTAAAAAATGGGTCGAAGACCAAAGCTTCAAGACTCAATACATTTGTCTCAACGTGGCGGAACCGCTCACGCTCGCGACGCTGGAAGAAGTGGAAAAACATTTTCGCGCGACGCACAAAGATTCCATCATCAAGCCGGTGGAAACGCTCACCGTGGCTGGTTTGCCGAGCCGCAGTCTGCGCGATAACGGCCTGCAACGTTTGATCCGTCAGGAATGGGAGCAGCAGAAATTTTTTCCGCTGCCCATCGCGACGAAGTTGAGCCAGCAGTTCGCGCATTACGGCCTGCAATTTTTCAAGGTCAACAAAACCGTCACGCACGTCAGCGTCGCGCGGCCGACCTTCCTCGACATCGCCAGCACGCCGGTGTCGGAAAACATCAAGCGCATCATCGAATACATCAATGGCAACGCGAAATGCACGCGCAAGAAATTGATCGAGGCGCTCGCGCAGACGCCGAAAGTGGCGAAAGTTGTTGTCACCGAAATTCCCGTTGTGCCCGTTGCCGAAGGTGAAGGCGCCTCCGCACCGGCAGCGACTCCAGCAAAACCTGCCGAAGCTGAAGCGACTCCGGAACAGACGGCGGTCATTGTGGATTTGCATTGGCTGATTCATCAAGGTGCGGTTTTGGAATTTGCCGATGGCCGCATGGAAACGGCGAAGAAACCTTTGCCCAAGCCCGTGAAGCAGGACAAGAAAGTTGCCGCAGAAAAACCCGCTACTGAAACAGAAGTTGCTGCGGCAATTGAAACCGTGACACCGGAAACGCTCGTGGCGGAACCGGTCACACAAATTGAATCGCCGATTGAAAACACCGCCGCGAACGCTGTCGAAACTCCGGCTCAACCGGAAACGCCGGTCGCCACGGAAGGAAGTGTCGCATGAGTTTCGCCGCGCTGGGCTTGAGTGAAAAGATGCTTGAAGGCGTCCGCGCCATGGGCTACACGGAACCGACGCCAATTCAGTTGCGCGCGATTCCGCTCGTTTTATCCGGCAAGGATGTCATTGGCAGCGCGCAAACCGGCACGGGAAAAACGGCGGCGTTTGCGTTGCCGATTTTGTCCAAGCTCGGCTCGCATAATCCCGTCGGCCCGCGCGCGCTCATCCTCGACCCCACGCGCGAACTCGCGGCGCAAGTCGAAACGGCCATCCGCGATTACTCGCGTTTTACCGATTTGAAAACCACCGTCGTCTTCGGCGGCGTTGGTTACGGAAAACAAAACGACGAATTGAAAGCGGGCGCGGACATCGTTGCCGCCACGCCCGGACGTTTGCTGGATCATCTCGAACAAGGCACGTTGAAATTGGACAAGGTGGAATTCCTCGTCCTCGACGAAGCTGACCGGATGCTCGATATGGGATTTTTGCCCGACGTGCGCCGCCTTGTGGAAAAATGTCCGCGCAAACGCCACACCGCACTTTTTTCCGCCACGATTCCGCCGCAGATTGAAACGCTCATCCAATGGGCGATGCACAATCCGGAGACGATTGAAATCGGCGCGCGCCGTTCACCGGCGGAAAACGTCAAGCACGTCATCTATCCCGTTTCCGACACGCAGAAAACTGACCTGCTTCTCGCGCTGCTCGAAAGCGTGAATTACGATTCCGTAATTATTTTTTGCCGCACGAAGCACGGTGCCGACCGCGTCGCGACCACGCTCAAACGCGCGAACCACGCCGTCGCCGTGCTGCATTCCAACCGCACGCAGAAGGAACGCGAACAGGCGCTGGAAGGTTTTCGCGATGGCAAATTTGAAGTGCTCGTCGCCACGGACATCGCGGCGCGCGGGCTGGACATCGCGGATGTGAGCCACGTCATCAATTACGACGTGCCGCAGCATCCCGAAGATTACATCCACCGCATCGGGCGCACCGGCCGCGCCGAGGCTACCGGCGACGCCTTCACGATCATGATCGCCGAAGATGCGCCGCACGTTTTTGCCATCGAACGTTTCATCAGCCAGAAAATTCCGCGCGTGAAAATGGAAAAATTTGATTACCGCTACACCGCGTTGTTTGAAGAACCCAAGGCGGGTGCGCCGGCGGGATTCCCCGGCAAAGTGCGCGGCGGCCGCGTCCACGGCGGCTACCATTTCGCGCCCGGCGGTCGGAGACGGTAAAGCGATAATACGCTACCGTTTTCTGGAAATTTAATTTTCTCTGTCGAAGATTCCGCAACTAGACTGAACGCGATTGTTCAGTCTTCACTTGTTTCCAATTCCACCTTGCATGGTTCCTGGAAGTCCGCCGTCAGTGAAAGTAAAATTCTCAACAACGCCATTCGTAAACAGAAGATCCAATTTTTTCATGTTTCCTTCTGTTTGCACATTGACAGAAAAAACATAGCTCTGCGCTTTTGATTGTCCCTGCATATACATATAAACCCAAGTTTCTCCATCAGCTCCAGTTACGGTTTTTGTAAATGGTTCACCAAACCATCCTGTGATTTGGCTGGCTGTCGTTTTTCCCTTTTCAATTAACGATACTTTTGTCGTATCAAATTGTTTTCCCTGCGTGAAACTTGCCGTTGCACAGCCAAATGAAAACAACGCGGCAATCGCCAAAATAAAAATATTAGCTGTTTTCACAATTTGATTTCCCCTTTATTTAATTCAACCGCATCGGCATGACGACGTAGAGGAACGGCCCGTTGATCTTCACCACGCCGGGGCTGAGTTCGTCAATCAGCTCAATGAACACTTCGTCCTCGGTCAGCGCGTTGAGTGGGTCAATCAGGTAGCGCGGATTGAAGGCGATGGCGAGTTCCTTGCCCTTGTAATTGATGGCCATCGTCTCGCGCGCTTCGCCGACTTCGGGCGAATTCGCGGTGATGGTCAGCAGATTTTTGCCAAAGGCGAGCTTGACGGAATTTGCCTTCTCGCTGGTCATGATTTCCGCGCGGCGCAACGCCTGAACGAGTTCTTCGCGACCAACACCGATGCGTTCCTTCGCTTCGCCGGGAATAACTTGTCGGTAATTCGGATAATTTCCTTCAATCAGCTTCGTGATGAGCAACACGGAAAAACCGGTTTCGTTCTTGAGCGCGAAGGAAGCCTGATTTTCGCCGAACTTGAGTTCCACGTCGCCTTTATCTTGCAGCAACCGGTTGAGTTCGTTGACCGCTTTGGCTGGCACGATGAATTCGCCGGCGCTCTTTTCAGAAATGTCCACTTCTTCATCCACCAACGCGAGACGGCGACCATCGGTCGCGACAAACGTCATCTTGCCTTCCTTGAGGCTGATGAAAATACCATTGAGAACATAGCGCGATTCGTCGGTGGAGACGGCAAAACTGGTTTTGCGGATCATCCCGCGAATGTTTTCCTGCGGCAGCGAAACTTTCTTGTCGTCCTTGAATTTCGGCAACGGCGGAAATTCATCCGCCGCGAGTCCGTGAATCTTGAAGAACGATGAGCCGCTGCGGATGCTGGAAAGATTTTTGTCGTCCGTTTCAATTTCGATTTCGCCCTGCAGCTCGCGCACGATGCCGAAAAGTTTTTTCACGGGCAGCGTGGTGGCCCCTGGCTTGACGACCTTGGCCTCAACCTTGCAGGCGACGGTCACGTCCAGGTCGGTCGCAGTAAACTCAACGTGGCTGCCCTCCGCGCGAATGAGCACGTTCGAGAGAATGGGGAGCGTGGTGCGCGTGCTGACGACATTTTGCACGGCTTGCAATCCGGCGATGATTTGGTCTTTGGTGATCGTGAGGTTCATGCGCTTATAATATTCTGTCTTCTTTAAAAAATTCTATTCTTATTAAGGGATGTGAACAAGCCTAACAACTTTCAACCGCTTAATTTTTACCGGCAAAATCTTAATTTTTTATCTGTGACCAGTTCAAGCTATATGAGCCGAAAAAAATAAAAAGTCAAAGTTACTGGCACTATCAACAAGTCATTCACAAACGGCGCGCAGGTTTTCCGGCAAGTTGTGCGCGGCGGATGACTTCCGGCAAAACCGCGATGACAAAATCCACTTCCGCCGCCGTCGAATCGCGACCCAGCGAAAAACGCACGAGCGAATTCGCCAAATCCTTTTTCCCAATCGCCAAAATCACATGGCTCGGTTCCAACGAACCGGCGGAACACGCCGAACCGCTCGAGGCGCAAATGCCTTCCACGTCCAAACCCGCCATCAACGCGATACCATCCGAACCGCGCACGACAAAGGAAAGCGTGTTAGACAAACAGTTTTCGCGCGGACTGACAATTACGCAGCCATTAATTTTTTCAACTGCTGCAGCCAATCTTGACAAAAATTCCTTTAATTTGGACTTGGGAAAAACCGGTGGTTTTACGCATTTTTCCAGCGCCGCCACTAAACCGATGATGGCTGGCAGATTTTCCGTGCCGGCGCGGCGTTCATTTTCGTGGCCGCCGCCAAACAGAACGGGATCGGGATGCAGCGGCGATTTGATGTATAGCAAACCTGCGCCCTTCGGCCCGTGAAACTTGTGTGCGCAAACGGAAATTAAATCGGCATTGAACTGATTTACATTTTCAAACGGTTCTTTGCCGAACCACTGAACGGCGTCCGAATGGAAAATAATTCCGCGCTCGCGACAAATCGCGCCGAGTTCCGCAACCGGCTGAATCGTGCCAATTTCATTGTTCGCGGCCATAATTGAAACCAGAATCGTGTCGGCACGAATCGCTTTCTTCAAATCATCGGGCGCAACGCGGCCTTCAAAATTCACCGGTAGGCGTGTGACTTCGAAACCTTCTTTTTTCTCCAAGTAATCGAACGATTGCAGCACCGCGTCGTGCTCGACGGCGGAGGTGATGAGATGTTTACCTTTGGCTTTGAGCGCGCGCGCTGTGCCGAAGATGGCGAGATTATTCGCCTCGGTTCCACCGCTGGTAAAAATGATTTCACTTGGTTTAGCACCCAGAAATCTGGCCGCGCGATCGCGTGCGTCGTCGAGCAATGCGCGCGCTTTGCGACCGACGTGATGGACGCTCGAAGGATTACCCCAAAATTCATCCAGAAACGGCAGCATCGCCGCGCGCACGTCCGCATCGAGTGGTGTGGTGGCGTTGTAATCGAAATAAACGGTGCGCGGCATTGGCAATTTTGGATTTACGATTTACGATTTACGGAAATCGGCGAAAGCCAATCGTAAATCGTAATTGATTAATCGTAAATGAAAACGCAGGTAAAAATTTGCGGCGTCACGAATGTGGCCGACGCGTTGGCGGCAGCCGAAGCGGGCGCGGACATGATTGGACTAAATTTCTACGAGAAAAGTCCGCGCTACCTTTCGCTGCCCACGGCGGCGGAAATTTCCCGCGCGCTGTCGCCGTTTGTGCTGCGCGTGGGCGTATTTGTGAATCCCGAGGAGTCGCAGGTTGTGGAAGCCATCGCGGCGTGCGGCTTGAACCTCCTGCAATTTCACGGCGACGAAGCTTCAGATTTTTGCACGCAGTTTGGTTTGGTGAGCGTGAAAGCCTTGCGCGTGCGCGACGCGGAATCGTTGCAAAAACTGGAGAATTTTAACGCGGATGCGTTTCTGCTGGATGCGTATTCGAAAAGCGGACTCGGTGGCACGGGCGAAACATTTAATTGGGACTTGGCCGTGGCGGCGCAGAAGTTTGGCAAACCGATTTTTCTCGCGGGCGGTTTGACGCCGGAAAATGTGGCGGACGCGGTGAAGCAGGTGCGACCGTTTGCCGTGGATGTTTCCAGCGGCGTGGAATCTGCGCCCGGAAAAAAAGACGCGGCAAAAGTGCGGGCGTTTATTCAGGCAGTGCGGGCGGCGGGTGAATGACTTACCGTGAAAGTTTGCAGCCTATCTAGCTGTTAGGCGGCTGGTTACTCATCTCGAATTGGATGAATACTAAACGCAACCACTCGACCGTCTGGATACTGAAGGAAACTCAAGCCAAGATTCAATTCGGCATAGAACTGACCATCCTTTGTATCAAAAGTAACCGGATACCACATTATGAAGTCACCATGACGTAAGTAATCATCATCTGACTTCACTGGCTTGGCGTTATCAAATCGCTTGCGGAACTCTGCTTCTGTCTCTCGCTTGCCATTCAATTTAGAGCCAATCAAGACGTTGGTGATCTCTGTGGAAGATGGCAGCTTGGCAACTTCGGACAACGCTATCTCATGCCTAAGAACCTTGCCAGTCAAACCGGCAAACCGAACTTGCGGAACCGCGTTCGTTTGGGCTGCGATAGCCAGATTAAATGCCAACAGGCATTGGAATAATATGACGAGTATTTTCATATGCGAAGCCGCCTAACGAAAAAAGCTAAGCCACCGCCGACTCGCGGCGTGAACCGCGATGGCGGTTGCTTTCATTGATTCGAGATTGCGCCGGGCAAAAATTGTTGTCCAGATTCTTTTCGCGGAAAAAGTTTTGCCGTCGGCTTTTCTATTTCACGGGATTCGTGTATTTCGTGGTTCACAAAAATGAAACGCATTGCTGTTTATTGTGGTTCCAACAAAGGAGTTCGCCCGGAATACGCGGCGGCGGCGCAGGCACTCGGCGCGTTGCTCGCGCGCGAAAAAATTGAGCTGGTTTATGGCGGCGGCATGGTCGGCTTGATGGGTATCGTGGCGGACGCGGTGTTGCAAAACGGCGGCCACGTCATCGGCGTGATTCCCGAAAAACTCGTCATCAAGGAAGTCGTCCACGAAGCGTTGCCGGATTTGCGCGTCGTCAAAACGATGCACGAACGCAAGGCGTTGATGGCGGAGCTGGCGGATGGTTTTATCGCGCTGCCGGGCGGCTTCGGGACGTTTGAGGAATTGTTCGAGGTGCTGGCGTGGAGTCAATTAGGCTGGCATCAAAAGCCGTTTGGCCTGCTGAATGTCGCCAACTTTTATCGTCCGCTGATACAATTTCTCGATCACACACGCGACGAAGGTTTCATTCGTCCGCGGCACCATGACTTGGTTTTAGTTGAGGATAATGCGGAAGATATGTTGCGCCGACTGAGAAATTTCCGTCCACCGAGCGAAGTAAAATGGGCGTAATAAGCTCATAAGGTTAGCTAAAATTTGTTCGGTAAATGGCAAAAAATGGGCTTCTCACGAAGTTCATTGCTGATAGTGTGCAGCCAGCTTCAATCATGAAAATTTCCGTTCCACGCGAAAACCATCCGGGCGAGACTCGTGCGCCCCTCACGCCGGACAGTGTCGCCAAACTCGTCAAACTCGTCAAACTCGGCGCGCAAGTCGAAGTGGAAGCCGGCCTCGGCATCGCCGCCGGTTTTCCCGACGACGCTTACCTCAAAGCTGGTGCCATCATCACTGCCGACCGCAAGCAACTGGTCGGCTCCGGTGATATTGTGCTGCGCCTGCGCAAACCGCCGTTGGAAGAAATCGCCTGGCTTAAGCAAGGCGCAATTCACGCGAGCCTGCTGGATCCATTCAACGAAAAGGAATTGGTCAATAAATTTGCCGAGTGTGGCGTGAGCGCCATCAGCATGGAATTTGTGCCCCGCACGACCCGCGCGCAGAAGATGGACGTGCTTTCTTCGCAGGCGAACTTGGGCGGCTATGAAGCGGTGATTCTCGCCGCGCGTTATTCCAATAAAATTTTTCCGATGATGACGACGGCGGCGGGAACGATTCTGCCGTCGAAAGTTTTCATCATCGGCGTCGGCGTCGCGGGTCTTCAAGCCATCGCCACGGCAAAACGACTTGGCGCAAAAGTAACTGCTTACGACACGCGGCCGGTCGTCGAAGAACAGGTAAAATCGCTCGGCGCGCAGTTTCTGAAAATCGACATCGGCGAAACCGGTCAGACGAAGGACGGCTACGCGAAGGCTTTGACCGAGGAGCAGATTCAAAAGCAGCGCGACGCGATGAAGAAAACCTGCGGCGATTCCGACGTGGTGATTTCCGCCGCGCAGGTGTTTGGTCGCAAGGCGCCGATTCTCGTCACCGCCGAAATGCTCAATGCCATGAAGCCCGGAAGCGTGGTCGTGGATCTCGCGGTGGAGACCGGTGGTAACGTCGAAGGCGTCGTTTACGACAAAGTGACCGACCGCAATGGCGTGAAAATTATCGGCATCGCCAATCTGCCCGGACGCGTGCCGTTACACGCCAGTCAGGTGTATGCGGCGAACCTTGTGAATCTCGTCGAAGAATTCTGGGACAAGAAAGAAAAAACCTTCGTGCTCAAGCTCGACGACGAAATCATCAAAGGCTGCCTCGTCACGCACGGTGGCAAGATTGTGAACGAAAAACTGCTACCCAAAGCCAGCTAACATTTTATGGATACCAACGTATTATTCATCTTCATCCTCGCCATTTTCGTCGGCATCGAGGTGATTTCCAAAGTGCCTTCGATGTTGCACACGCCGCTGATGTCCGGCACGAACGCCATTCACGGCATCATTTTATTCGGCGGCATTTTGGTGTTGGCGGATGCCTCCACACCGCTCGCGCAAGCGCTGGGATTTGTCGCGGTCATTTTCGGATCGGCCAACGTGTTTGGCGGCTTCATGGTCACGGACCGCATGCTGCAAATGTTCAAGAAAAAGAAATAACATGAGTTCTACCATTGCTTTCATCATCATCGGCGTCTCGGTTTTATTCATCCTCGGCATCAAGTTTTTGAGTTCGCCGAAAACCGCGCGCATCGGCAACCTCGTCGCCGCCGCAGGCATGTTCATCGCCTTGTGCGTGCTGCTCAAGACCGACGGCACCTCCGTGTGGTCGCACGGCTGGAGTTTTAATTACACGCTCATCGTCATCGGCACCATTATCGGTCTTATCATCGGCGCGATTGGCGCGTATTCGGTGAAGATGACCTCGATGCCGCAAATGGTGGCGCTCTTCAATGGTCTCGGCGGTGGCGCGGCAGCGCTCGTGGCGAGTCTGGAATTTATCAAAGACGCGAAAGCGCCGGTCATCGCTGGAATGGAAATTCCGGTCGCGCATCAATCCACGGCCTTCATCGCCGGCTCAATGTTGTTCGCCACGCTGATCGGTTCGCTTTCTTTCTCCGGCAGCATCATCGCGTATCTCAAGCTCGAAGGAAAATTTGAGAAGCCGATGACGTTCCCCGGCCAGAATATTCTCAACGGCTTGATTTTATTGGTGATTCTCGGTTTGTGCGGATTCCTCACCTTCAACGCCACGAACGGCAATGCCACCACGGCGTTCATCGTGATGTTCTGTCTTGCTTTGTTTTTCGGCGTGGCGATGGTGATGCCCATTGGCGGCGCGGACATGCCGGTCGTTATCTCGTTGCTCAACTCTTTCACCGGTCTCGCGGTGGCTGCAGATGGTTTCGCCATCAACAACCTCGCGATGGTCGTTGCCGGAACGTTGGTCGGTTCCTCCGGCACACTGCTCACGCTGCTCATGTGCAAGGCGATGAACCGCCCGGTCACAAACGTTTTGTTCGGCGCGTTCGGCTCCAGCGGCGCTGCGCAAGCGGGCGCGGCCGGTGTCGTCGGAACGGTCAAACCCATTCAAGCTGACGAAGTGGCCTTGCTCTTGGCCTACGCGCAACGCGTCGTGGTCGTTCCCGGCTACGGCATGGCCGTCGCGCAGGCGCAGCATTCTGTTCGCGAACTCACCGAAGAACTCGGCAAGCGCGGCGTCGAAGTGCAATTTGCGATTCATCCGGTGGCTGGCCGTATGCCTGGCCATATGAACGTGTTGCTCGCCGAAGCGAATGTGCCTTACGACCAACTCATCGAAATGGAGCAAATCAATCCTTCGATGGATCGCGTGGACGTGTGCCTCGTCATCGGTGCGAACGACGTCGTGAATCCTGCTGCGCACGAAGACAAATCCAGCCCGATTTACGGCATGCCGATCATTGACGCTGACCATTGCAAAACCTGCATCGTCATGAAGCGCTCCATGGCCGCCGGTTTCGCCGGCATCGAAAACCATCTCTTCTACAAGGACAATACCCGCATGTTGTTTGGCGACGCGAAGGCTTCGCTCAACGCGCTCGTCGCGGCAGTGAAGGCAAGTTGAGTTTTAGTCTGAAAAATCCGCGTGTAAAAACAGTTCAATTAGTCCGCAATTTTGAAAAGTCCCTGTTGCCGTCGCCAGAATTGGAGTTAGACTGTTTACCGAGCTATGACCAATAACGCGAATTCCAACCCGGCTACGTCGTCCGCCGAAAACGCGGCATGGAAAGAGATCGTGGTTAAATATCAGAAGCCGTCCATGTGGGCGGCCGTGTGGCAGATTACCAACACCGTGGGACCGTATGCACTGCTCTGGTATTTGATGTCCGTGCTGCTACCGATTTCCTGGTGGCTGGTCGTGCCGCTGGCGGTGCTGGCGGGCGCCTTTCTCGTGCGCGTCTTTATTATTTTTCATGATTGCGGTCACGGTTCCTATTTCAAATCGCGCCGCGCCAACGACACCGTTGGCTTTTTCACCGGCATCCTGACTTTCACGCCGTATTACCACTGGCGCTGGGAACACTCGATTCACCACAACAGCGCAGGCGATCTCGACAAACGCGGCACCGGCGACGTGTGGACGATGACTGTGCAGGAATACTTGGAAGCCTCGCGCTGGAAAAAATTTGCCTACCGCCTCGCGCGCAATCCGATTGTTTTATTTATCATTGCGCCACTGTTTTTATTTTTGGTCATCCAACGCTTTCCGTCGGCCAAAGCCAGCGAGCGCGAACGCCATTCCGTCTGGGCGATGAACGCGGCGATTTTGGGCATGGCGCTGGGGTTGAGCTGGCTCGTCGGTCTGAAAGCTTACCTCATTATTCAAATGATTATTCTCATGGTCGCCGGCGGCGCGGGCGTGTGGATGTTCTATGTGCAGCATCAATTTGAAGATGTCTATTGGGAACGCGGTGAAGAATGGAGCTACGTTTCCGCCGCGCTCGAAGGCAGTTCCTTCTACAAACTTCCGCGCGTCCTGCAATGGTTTACCGGCAACATCGGCTACCATCACATCCATCATTTGAGCCCGCGCATTCCCAATTACAATTTGGAAAAATGCCACAAGGCTGACCCGCTATTCCAACAGGTGAAACCCATCACCCTATTTTCCAGTTTCAAATCCGCCACCTATCGGTTGTGGGACGAGAAAAATAAAAAACTGGTCGGCTACCGCCACCTGCGCGAATTGCGCAAACAGCAAAAAGCCGCGTCGCGCTAAATTTTTCCGCCGCGAAACCAAAGGCACACGGAATTTTCCGCGTGCCTTTTTTGCCGCCGCAATGTCCGCCTTCAAATAAAATCTTTGCGTCTTTGAGTCTTTGCGTGAGAATTGTTTTATGAGCGTAGTTGCCAATCTGAATCTTCCCGATGCCACCGGCCATTTTGGGCCGTTCGGCGGACGTTACGTGCCCGAGACGTTGATGCATCCGTTGCAGGAGCTGGAAGAGGAATATTTCCGCGCGCAACACGATCCCGAATTTCAAAAGGAACTGACCTACTACCTCACCGAATTTGTCGGTCGCCCCACGCCGCTGTATTTTGCCGAACGCCTCACCAAGGAACTCGGCGGCGCGAAAATTTATCTCAAGCGCGAAGACCT
>Ga0164296_1002944_pt1 | contig 16455 bp, 15 predicted proteins | sample GEODES057metaG_FD_113533 | JGI IMG/M metagenome (GOLD analysis project Ga0164296, IMG submission 113533) | Dystrophic lake water microbial communities from Trout Bog Lake, Wisconsin, USA - GEODES057 metaG | ecosystem: Environmental > Aquatic > Freshwater > Lake | place: USA: Trout Bog Lake... | reverse complement strand
CCTGTAGCACGCTTGAATGAAGCAGCTGAGAATTTTTGTAAGTAATGCCAATACATTTTTTATTCTCAATAACGAAATAAAGAAATTTTTAGTGTGTATCAATTGTCGAAGAGGTCTAATATATTGGTTTGCTAATTTTGACATTGCCGACCCAAGTGTACGCAACAGAGGAAAATATCCGTTGCAACAACTCAAAGACAAAAATGGGATTAATTTTTCAATCGTTTATCCAGGTTATGATTTTCAAAATATAAGCAATTTTATTCTTACATTTTTCTCTGCCTTGTTCTTCAGAAAGAGTAATTCTGTAATTGTGTTTGAAAAGATTTATACAAGTGGCATTTATGCGACAGCTTTGAAAGTGCTTTTATTTTTTAGACCACAAAACACACTATACGATATTGATGATGCAGAACATACAAGACATCCAGTAGATACAATTCATCATTTCATGAAAAAGTGCTCCGCTTGTTCCGCAGGTAGTAAATCACTTGTCGACTACACAAAACAATTTAATGAAAATGTTTTTCTACTTACTTCGCCTGTAATTAATCACGGCTTGACAAAAACTAAATTAGAACCAACTTTGACGGTTGGATGGATAGGTTATTATGGTGCGCACAGACAAAGTTTGACACAATTATTTTTTCCCGCACTTTACAATATTGACTTTCCTCTAAAGCTCCTACTACTTGGAGTTGAAGATGATATAGAAGAACAAGAGATTAAGTCTTACTTCAAAGAGAACAAAAATATTTCAGTTGAAACCCCTCTTGATATTGAGTGGCTTGACGAATATTCAATTTATAACTTAATTAAAACGTTTGACATTGGCGTTTCACCGCTAATTGACAATGAATTTAATCGTTCCAAATCAGCATTCAAACTAAAACAATGTTTGTCTTGCGGAGTTCCGGTTCTGGGAAGTAGTGTTGGCGAAAATAAAGAATTTCTTAAAGATGGCGTGAACGGATATTTTTGCAACAATCCAAATGACTATTTTCAAAAACTAACTTCAATCAAAAGCTCACATTACAACAATTACTCACAGCTACAAACAAACGCAAAAAGAACTTTCTCAACATTTAGCATTGACAACTATTGCTCAACATTTATAAACTATTTTAAATGACGAAAGCTATTCTGGAGTACAATAAACTCTACCGCTAACCTATATAGCTTAATTGTATGTTGTTCGATATAATAGTAGAAAAAGAAAAACGGTAGTCCCTTTTTCCTTTGCCATTCTTTTATTTGCCTAAAGCAAATCAACTATTCAATCGTTAGCGTAGTTTTTAATTTCATCAAAAACATTGTGGCATACTTTTGAAGTAATTATAAATAAAAATATGAAAAAGAATACGGTTCTATTGGTTGCTAGCTTGCTATTGCTGTCGGTTGGTGCATTTGCGCAAAACAAGAGCATCCCTTATTACATAGCCAATGCGCCTTTTAAGATGCCAGATGTTGTGGCGCCCACTTTCCCTGATAAGAAGTTTAATATCACCGACTTTGGAGCCAAACCAAAGAATGGTTTCTTGAATACTAAAGCAATAAACAGTGCCATTGATGCTTGCAATGCTGCTGGTGGCGGAACAGTGACAATACCGGAAGGTGTTTGGCTTACTGGGCCTATCGAAATGAAAAGCAATGTGAACCTTTGTGCGGTGAAAGGTGCGGAGATATACTTTACTAAAGACCATTCGCAATACCCAATGATTAGGCTTGGTGACAAAGGGAATAAGTTTGTGCCCCAATCGCCCATTTATGCGTATGAAGCCAAGAACTTTGCCATAATAGGAGAAGGTATTTTTGATGGAGGCGGGGACAGTTGGAGGGAAATAAAGAAAAGTAAGGTTGATAAGGCTGAATGGGATGTACTGAAGAGTGCAGGAGGCGTGATAGCCAACGATAGCAAGATTTGGTGGCCTAGTTATGATGCGGCACACGGCGAAGAATATTTGAAGGGATTGAAAAACAAAACGAATGTTACTGCCGAAGATTTTATTCCTGCAAGGGATTTCTTGAGGCCTTATATGGTTTATTTTATTAGATGTAGCAATGTCCTGTTGGATGGCGTAACGTTTAAGAACTCTCCCAAGTTTGTGTTCTATCCTAATAATTGCACCAACCTTACCCTAAATAAAGTGAACATATACAATGAATGGAATGCTCAGAATGGAGATGGAATAGATATTAGTGCGTGTAAAAACGTAGTGCTTTATCAATGTCACGTTAATGCTGGTGATGATGGGATATGTATGAAATCGAGCGGAAAGACGGAGACACCAACATCTGCCAACCTTGAAAACATCATTATTGCAGAATGTACGGTGTTAAGGGCGCATGGAGGATTTGTGATTGGCAGCAATACCGATGGCGGGATGAATAATATTTTTGTTGCCAACTGCTTGTTTGATGGTAGCGATATTGGCGTGAGGGTGAAGAGTAATTCGGGTGTGGGGGGATTGGTACAAAATATTTATATCCAAGATATTGTGATGAAGAACATTGCAGGAGAAGCGTTTTCTTTTACCACCGATTACTTAAACCTAGAATCTGGTAAGGACAAAAGTGCAGCAATGCCAACCCAAACAGATAAAGTGCCAGAGTTTACCAATTTCTTTTGTAAGAATATTGTTTGTAATGGAGCTAGTAAGGCATTTATATTGTCGGGTTTGGCCGATAAAAAGATTCACAACCTTTATTTCGAAAACATATCTATCGCATCTGGTAGTGGGTTTGAGTGTAGGGAATCGGAAGATATTTTCCTAAAGAACGTAAAAATATCATCTGGAGAAGCGACCCTATTCAAGACCAACGGGTGTAAAGGAATACATATTAATGAATGATAATTTGGGTTGATTATCTTGCATATTTGCGCCTGAAAAGTAAGGATTAACAGTTTATTCCCATTAGATTCAAATCAAATTTCCCAGTTTCATTTGAATACTGCAAATTTGCTGCCTTATATGCAAGCAATCTCTCGTTTCTTCCCATTACTTGATACACCTTCAAACATAGTTATCACCTGCCATCAAAAACCTGACGGTGATGCAATGGGGAGTTCGTTGGGGCTTTATCATTTCTTGATTCGACTGGGACATGCCGTTACAGTTATTTCTCCAACCAATTGGGCTGACTTCCTAAACTGGATGCCTGGTGTGGGAAATGTGATTAATTATGACCAGAATAAACAGTCATGTCAGGCTATCATCGATAAGGCAGCTATCATCTTTTGTTTGGATTTTAATATCTTGCACCGCACCAAGAACATGGAAAAGCCTTTGACGGATGCAAAATGTATGAAGGTTTTGATAGACCACCACGAGCAGCCACAGGAAGCGGCTTTTGATTATGGCATTAGCCTTACATCAAAGAGCAGTACTTGCGAAATGGTGTATGATTTCATTGTTGAATCGGGTCATAAAGACAAGATAAACATAGATGTTGCGAAATGTTTATACACAGGTGTAATGACCGACACAGGTTCTTTCCGTTACCCCGCAACAACGGCATCTGTTCATTTGATGGTGGCATACTTGAAAGAAATAGGGCTGCAACACTCGGAGATACATGGCTTTATATTCGATAGTTCCCTGGAGAACAAATTGCGCTTTACAGGCTTTGCTTTATTGAATAGAATGGAGGTACTGTATGAGTACAACACTGCGTTGATGCACATTTATAGTCAGGATTTGAGGAGGTTCGATATTAAAACTGGGGACACCGAAGGACTAGTAAACTACCTGCTTACAATACAAGGAATTAAGTTCGGTGCCATAGTTATTGACAGGGATGAGGAGAGGAAATGGAGTTTTAGGAGTAAAGGAGACTTCGATGTCAATACATTTGCACGATTGCACTTTGAAGGAGGTGGACATTTCAATGCAGCAGGTGGCAGAAGCGACTCGAAAGTGGACGATACAGTAGATAAATTTAAAAGGATTTTACCTGAATACAAACAACAATTACATTAACCGTTTCTTTGATTAAATAGTAAAAAGAAGGAACATGAATTTTAATTTTAAACATTAGTAATGAAACAATTAACAACAGTTCTAGCTTTTGCCATGTTGATGGCAAGTTGCAATCAGTACGACAAAACAAAATCTGGCATGCCATTTAAAATCAAAAAGGGTGGCAGTACAGCCCCATTGAGAAATGGATCTTTTTTGATTTTCAATCTTGAATACACTCTTGGAAGCAAAGACTCTGTAATAATGAGCACCTTTGGTAAGATTCCTTCTTATTTCCGTTATGATACAACTCAATTAGGCAAATACAACTTCACTGAAGTATTGCCAAAATGTGCTGTAGGGGATGTTATAACTTTTACTTTAAGTATTGATACTTTAAAAAATATGGGTGCAATTCCTGATTATGACAAGACTTTTCAGAAAGGTGGCATTATAAAAGGGAAAGTTGAAATAGTGGCATCACTTGACAACCAAGAAGCATTCTCAGCTTATATGAATAAAGCTTTTGATACAGAAAAAAGAAAGGAAGCAAAAGAACTCGAAGAATACATTTCGAAGAATAATATTAAAGTGCAAAAGACACCAAGTGGGGCTTATGTATCTATAGATAATCTCGGAGATTTGACCAACAAAGCAGATAGTGGTAAAGAAGTAACAGTTTTGTATAAGGGTTATACCGAAGACGGAAAAGTTTTTGATAGTAACTTAGACAAACCAGGTGCCCCACCTTTTAAGGTTGTCGTTGGTGCCCACAGAGTAATTCCAGGTTGGGATGAGGGTCTTCGCTTTTTTGCGAAAGGTGCAAAGGGAAAAATATTGGTTCCTGCTATGCTTGGTTATGGTCAACGTGGAGCTGGTCCAATCAAACCATTCACCAACTTGATTTTTGATGTGCAAGTAACAGATGTAGGTATTCCGGCACCTCCGCCACTAGCGAGTCCTAACCCTTCAATGCCTCAAGCAATGCCAGGGCATAAATAAAATTATGATTAGGTGATTTGAATGAAAGAAATGATTTTTACTGTTATAGCGTATAAAAAAGACCACTTGAAACTAAGTGTATAAATCATTATTTTAATTCAAATCACCCTTAATCATAATAACAAATGAGTAGATATTACTCTTATCTGAATACTGCAAAAGAGATTGTCTCAAACTATAAAGGGGATGTGCCACTCTCAATATGGCTAAAACAGTTCTTCGCCACTCGCAAACAAATGGGTAGCAGGGATAGAAGAGAAGTATCCTCCCTAGTTTATCAATATTATCGTTTGGGCAAAGCTATCGATGTTCCTTTTGAAGATAAAATAAGCATCGCTATCTTTCTTTGTAGAACAGAGCCCAATGAACCATTGAAGCTTTTAAAGCCAGAATGGAATGATAAAATAAGCCTTTCAATAACTGAAAAGCTTCAATCAATAGAATACTTTAACCTTATTAATCTTTTTCCTAGTATTGATGAAATAGCTGATGATATAAATAAAACCGAATTCACGCTTTCCCATTTAGTACAGCCATATTTATTCATTCGCATAAGACCCAACCATCATCCACAAGTAAAACAAAAGCTAATCTCCAATGGGATTAGTTTTATAGAAGTAAATGCAAATTGTTTGTCAATCAATAACTCTACTAGCATTGATACCATATTGAATCTTGATAAAGAAGTTGTTATTCAAGACTATGCTTCGCAACAGGTGACTACTTTCTTGCAGCCTTTGGTTAATTATAAAAAAGGATTAAAAGTTTGGGATTGTTGTGCCGCAAGTGGGGGGAAATCTATCATGGCAGTTGATGTTTTGGGCAATATAAACTTAACTGTAAGCGATGTACGTCAGTCAATCATTCAAAACCTAAAAAAAAGATTTGAGAGGGCAGGGATTTCAAAATATAACGCATTGGTTGCTGATATTTCCAAACCAATTCAACTAAAAGGGCAAACCTTTGATTTAATCATCTGCGATGCACCATGTAGTGGCAGCGGCACTTGGGGAAGGACTCCCGAAAACCTAATCCATTTTAAAAAGGAAGCAATCAACCAGTTTAGTTCGTTGCAGAAGAAGATTGTAAATAACACAATACCACATTTAGCATCTAAGGGATACTTTCTTTATATAACCTGCTCTGTATATAAAGAAGAAAATGAAGGCGTTGTCTCTTTTATCCAAAAGAACTTCCCTCAGCTTAATCTTAAATCAAAAGCCCTGATCACAGGTTATAAAAAGAAAGCGGACACCATGTTCGCAGCGCTCTTTTCTTTAGATATTAGTTAATAGATATTAGTTAGTAAATATTAGATATTAGATAGTGTAACTCTCTAATATCTAATATTTACTAACTAATATCTAAAAATTTATCCCCCAAACTTCTCTTGCCATGCAAGCACACCGCCTACTACGTTTGTGGTATCTGTAAAGCCATATTGTTCAAGAATCATACAAGCTGTTGCACTTCTTTTACCGCTTCTGCAATGGATGATCACTTCTTCATTACGCAAATGCTCTATTTCGTCTATTGCACCAGCTTGTATATTACCTAGTGGAAACAATTGAGCACCAATATTATACTCTTCATATTCGTATGGCTCACGCACATCAAGCAGGTTTATTTTTTCTCCTGCATCCAACCTTGCTTTCAAGGCTTCTACTGTAATTTCTTTCATTTAATTTCTATTTATTGTGGTGGGTATGTATTTGTCGAATCCTTCACTGGGGCAGTGGTGCTGATATATAAATCAACCGTGTTGCCCGGCCTAATTTTATTGATAGTCCTTTGTCCAGCAATAGCTTCATTAAATATTGCAGGGTTTTGTTTTACCACAAAAGCATTTAAAGAATCTGTCACATCGCCTATGGCAACAACGCTTCCTACACCAAGGTTCATCAGCACTAACTTCGCTTTGGCAACATTCAACGTTAATCCCACCACATCGGGCATATTCATAATGCTATCCGTAACGCCACTGCCCAATACAAAACTGATGGTGCTGCCTATTGATATTTGCGTCCCCGGCTTAATAGGTTCTTTATTATAAAGTTGTTCCAATACGGCATTGCGGGCAAAGTCAGGCTTATACGTTGTATCCCCTAGTTTCAGCCCCATCCCTTCTAAGTATATGGCAGCACTTTTAAAAGAAAAACCTATAAGGCTTGGCATTTCTATCATTGGTGGAACCGATCTATTCACAGTCAGATAGATAGTCCTTCCACTTTTCACTTCTGCGCCAGCATCGGGCACTTGCTTGGTGATAGTCAGTCCAGGCACCGAAACAGTAAACACCGAGTCGGATACTTCTACTTTAAACCCTTTTGCCTCCAATGTGTTTTTTGCGGCATACACATTTTGTCCAATTATATCGGGTACTTTCTCATACTTACCATGACCAGTAATCCAGCCAAGGCTCACAAAGAAAAACAATATTGCCACCACCGTCGACAACAGTGCCACTATAATATTTACCCATAAAGGCTTTGACGTAATAAATCTAAACATAGTTATTAGTTATTAGATATTAGATATTAGATATTAGATATAAGTTATTATTTGCAACTACTAACTCATATCTTATATCTACTATCTATGCTAGTGCTTCTTCTATTATTGTTGTATAAAAATCTTTCAAGTTCCAACCCATCGCTATTACTTGTTGCGGAATGAGGCTTGCTGCACTCTGCCCCGGCACTGTATTCACTTCCAACAGATAAGGCAGGTTATTTTCTTCATTCAAAATAAAATCTATCCTTACCACACCCCTACAATTAAGCACCTGATAGGCGCTCAAAGCAGCAGCTTCAATGGCACTTGCACTGGCACTATCCAACAAAGCAGGGGTAATTTCCTCACTCAGTCCCAGATACTTTGCCTCATAATCAAAAAACTCTTTCTTAGTTATTATCTCCGTTATTGGCAGTGTGGTTATCTGCCCCTTCGCCTTGAAAACTCCAATCGTAAACTCCCTTCCTTTAATATATTCTTCCACCAACACTTGGTCATCCTCTTTAAAAGCCTTCTCTATGGCAACAGTCAAATCGGCTGCAATGTTCACTTTACTTATGCCAAGGCTGCTTCCTCCATTGTTTGGCTTCACAAAAACCGGCAACTTCAAACTATTTAAAATACTATTGTTCGATACTGGCGAATGTTTGAAAAGATGTAGGCTGTTAGCAACATTTATGCCACCAAAAGCAGCAATGGCAACAGTATATCTTTTGTTGAAAGTGATGGCACTTGTAGCTACGTCGCAACTAGTATAGGGCAGTTTAAGCATATCAAAATACCCTTGCAGCTTGCCATCTTCGCCCGGCGTGCCATGAATACAGAGCAATATCGCATCAAAGATTATCTTGTTGCCACCTGAATCCGTGATAGAAAAATCTTCTTTGTTTACAGCCGAACGCTCGTTGTGTTCATCGATATACGCCCATTCCGTGGGGGTAATATCTATTTTGTAGCAGTCAAATTTATCCGTGTCAATATTGTTCCCCACCGTAATGGCGCTTTTATAACTAATCTCCGCCTCGCCACTAAAGCCACCCGTAACCAATGCAATCTTCTTTTTCATTCCTTAGCTGATGAGTGCCAAATATAATATCCTTTTAAGAAGCGGCGGAAAAAGTATTTGAATAGTGGCAAAACTTTGGCTAATAAAGCGGTGGTTAGCAGTTATTCCATACAAAACTATATGTTTAGCGGAGCGAGAAAAAGACGTTGAGTTGAGGACTGAATAAACCATTGTTTCTTCTACGAAATAAGCCATAATGAAAGTTTAAAGTGTTAAAAAGAGGGTTATTGTTTAATAAAATAAAATGATTGATATAAAAATGTAAATCATACGCTCAAAACTGTCCCCACCCAGTCATTGGGTTGCGCCACCCAATGACTGGGTCGCGCCACCCAACGACTCGGTGGCGTCCTCCAATGACTGGGTGGTGTCCCCCAATGACTGGGTGGTGTCCCCCAACGACTCGGTGGCGTCCTCCAACGACTGGGTCGCGCCACCCAATGACTCGGTGATGCCACCCAAAGACTTGGTGGAGTCTCCCAATGACTCGGTGGCGGCAGTAAAAACCGATTAGAACCAAAAAAGAAAAGGAAACGAACGAAAGAAAAGTTGATGTCGAACAGGGATAGTTTGAATTTGGAGATATAAATTTCCATATAATTGTATTGACAAAGGGTTTAAAAGCATGTTTATGAGATAGATCCTAGCCTTTGAAACTATTAAAATTATAAGATTATAGCTTACTTATTATCGGCATTGTTAAATGCAAATTACTTGGTGCGACAGTATATTCTCAAATAAAGGATTATAGAGGTGTAGTATTGGCGAAATAAACCAACATGTGATGCTCACATAAATAGCCTATTGCCTTGAAGTTTAATATCAATAATCCATTATAGTTACATCCTCTCTTTCAAAAATGCAATGGCTTTTGTATGGGCATCTTCTGTGGCGGCTTTGTTGTAAACAGGGTTGCTTGGGTTGGCAAAACCATGTGCGGCTTCGTAACGGTAAACAGTCAATTGTTTGCCAGCTTCTTTCATGTTCTTCTCAAAGTTATCTACTACGGGTGGGGGAATGCCTTTGTCTAGGTTGCCAAAGAAGCCGATAACGTCGCAATTAATTGTTTTCAAACGGGTAATGTCTGTTTCTGGTCTGCCATAATACATCACACATCCTGCGGCTTGCTTTCCTGCTAATATGGTTGATTGCAAACTCCATCCGCCACCAAAGCACCATCCAACGGTGTATATCTTGGCTTTCTCGCCCGAAAAGGCAATTGCTCCTTTCACAATGCTTTCCAACCTTTCGCTCTTGGCACTCTTCATATATACCATGGCACTATCGGGCGTAGTGGCTACTTTGCCATCGTACATATCCAAGGCAAGTATGTTTACATCGCCCAATTCACTTGAAAAGGTCTCTGCTTCTCTTTTGATATTGTCGTTTAGTCCCCACCATTCTTGTATCACCAACAACCATTTATTGCTTTTCTTTTTCGATTTAATAAAATAAGCGTGCGCATCCATTCCATCTGGCGAAGGGTAGCTAATCATGCTGCCAGTGGCATTTTGCAGTTTGTAATAAGCAGGGTAGGGGTGCATCTTGGCAAAACCGGGCAAGTTGGCATCCAACTCTATTTGGTCTTTTATGGCGTGGTTATAACAGGCAATATATCCATCTGGAGATAGAAAAGCAAGCTCTTTTGGCTTGAGGGAATAGCCTAATAACGCTGCGGTAGCAAAGGCAGCAAATACAAATAGTATTATCTTTTTCATTATCTAATTTTTGTTGTTTTGAATAAAGAATTTATTAACATTATTAAATGTAGTATGTTCAAAAATGATATGCTATTTTTATAAACGACTTTTTTAGGTTACGTTTGCACGACTTCAATAGGTGTTTTTTCCCATCAGTTTATTTTAGTCACTAGGATTTTATAAGTGTAACAACTAATTTATTTGTATTGATTGACTAATACGATAAATTAAGTATTGGGTATTTTATAAGTATCCATTTATTACTAACAGAGATATTATAATTTAATAATCATAAGATATGGCAAAGTACATTTTCGTTACGGGTGGCGTTACAAGTAGTTTAGGCAAAGGGATCATAGCGGCAAGCTTGGCAAAGTTGCTGCAAGCAAGGGGATTGAGTGTAACTATACAGAAGCTTGACCCATACATTAACATTGATCCTGGAACTTTGAACCCTTATGAACACGGAGAATGTTACGTAACTGAAGATGGCGCAGAAACGGATTTGGATTTAGGGCATTACGAGCGTTTTTTGAATACTTTTACATCACAAGCAAACAACGTAACTACAGGTAGAATTTATCAAACTGTAATTAATAAAGAAAGGAGTGGAGATTTCTTGGGGAAAACGGTGCAAGTGGTGCCTCACATCACTGACGAGATAAAGCGTAGGATGTTATTGTTGGGCAAAACGGGGCAATTTGATATTGTAATCACCGAAATAGGAGGTACTGTGGGTGATATAGAAAGCCTTCCTTTTATAGAAGCAGTCCGCCAGTTGCAATGGGAACTTCCTGAAGAGAAAGTAATGGTGATACACCTAACGCTTGTGCCTTATTTGAAAGCTGCAAAAGAATTAAAAACTAAACCTACACAACACAGCGTGAAAATGCTGAGTGAAACAGGGGTGCATCCAGATGTATTGGTTTGTAGAACAGAAGAACCTTTGGGTAATGATATTAAAAGAAAAATAGCCCTCTTTTGTAATGTGAAACAGGAGGCTGTGATAGAAGCGATGGACGCTGCCACCATCTATGAAGTGCCATTGTTGATGTTGCGTGAGAAGTTGGATATTATTTGTTTGAAAAAACTAAAGATTACTGAATACAATGAACCAAACCTTGATAAATGGAAAGTTTATTTGGACAAATTAAAATATCCTAAGAGCAAAGTGACTATTGGGTTGATTGGGAAATACATAGAATTGCAGGATGCTTATAAATCTATTCTGGAAAGCTTTATTCATGCTGGTGCAATGAATGAAGTAAAGGTGGAAGTGGTTAATGTGCATAGTGAATTTATAACCGAACACAACGTTGCAGAGAAATTGGATAACCTTGATGGTCTATTGGTTGCTCCAGGCTTTGGAACAAGAGGAATTGAAGGAAAGATTATCGCCGTAAAATATGCCAGGGAATCTGGTATGCCATTCTTTGGTATTTGTTTGGGAATGCAGATGGCGGTGATAGAGTTTGCAAGAAATGTTCTTGGATTAACCACTGCCCACTCTACAGAAATGGATGCAAATACTGCTGACCCTGTAATCAATATGATGGAAGAACAGAAGAAAATAAAGATGATGGGCGGGACGATGCGCCTTGGGGCTTATCCTTGCGAAATACTAGAAGGGTCACTTGCATTTAATATCTATGGCAAAACAAATATTAGCGAAAGGCATAGGCACCGTTACGAATTTAATAGCGACTACTTGGAGCAATTTGAATCCAATGGCATGAAAGCAACAGGCGTAAACCCTGATTCGGGATTGGTAGAAATAATGGAAATACCAGAACATCCATTCTTTATAGGTGTACAATATCATCCTGAACTAAAAAGTACAGTAGAAAGCCCTGCGCCTTTGTTTGTTAGCTTCATTGCTGCTGCAAAAGAACACAATGAAAGGAGCAGCAATGTAAAGGCGGGCACATTGCGAGATGCATTGATATAGATTTTGGAAACTTTAGGATAATAAGTCATTTTATTAATCTAAGTAGTATTTTTTGAATGCTGCTTACCCCTAAATTTGTAGTCATCACTATGCAAGTACATAAAGATTTATCTCAGTTACCCCACTTTAACAACGCTGTAGTTACCATTGGCACATTCGATGGCGTTCATTTGGGGCATCAACAAATAATTAAACAACTAAAGGAAACTGCGGTGCAGGTAAATGGCGAGACAGTCATAATAACCTTTAACCCTCATCCACGTTCGGTTGTAGGCGATTATGGAGGCACGGTAGCACTGTTGAATACATTCGAAGAGAAAATATTCTTGCTTGATAAAGCCGGGATAGATTATCTGGTAATTGTTCCTTTCACCAAAGAATTTGCTAACAAAACAGCAGAAGAATATTGCAGGGAATTCATTTATCAATACTTCAAACCTCATACTGTTATCATTGGTTACGATCACCGCTTTGGCAAGAATCGTAAAGGAGATTATCATTTATTGGAAGAAATAGGGTTGGAACTTGGGTTTGATGTAAAAGAAATAGATGAAAAGGTATTGAATGAAGTAATCATCAGTAGTACTAGGATTAGGAACGCACTTCTTGAAAATGATATATACACCGCAAATCAATTCTTGGGTTATCCTTATTTCTTTGAAGGTGAAGTGGTAAAAGGAAATCAACTGGGTAGGACAATAGGCTATCCTACAGCTAATATTCAATTGAATATTGATGAGAAACTAATACCAGCAGATGGGGTTTACGCTGTATCGCTTAACCTGAAACCAGATACTGAAACTAGGTTGTTTGGGATGATGAACATAGGTCTAAGACCTACATTCTATGGGAAGAAGCGTTTGATTGAAGTAAATATATTTGATTTTAATGCAAATATTTATGGTAAAACACTCCAAGTACACGTGCATACTTTCTTAAGAAATGAAGTGAAGTTCAGTGGGTTGGAATCATTGATTACCCAATTGGAAAGAGACGCCGTAAAATCAAAAGAATTATTACTTGATTTGGTTTAGTTTATACCAACCCAGCTTTGAGTGATTGTATAACAGCTTCTGGTAAAAACGGAGAAGCATCTCCCCCATTTTTAATAATATCCCTCACGATAGTAGAAGCCACAGAAGTATATTTAGGCTCACCTGTTAAGAATACGGTTTCAATACTTCTATCCAAAGTTCTGTTTGCATCGGCAATCGTCTTTTCATATTCAAAATCACTCACGTAGCGTATGCCCCTGAGAATAAAGTTGGCATGTATCTTCTTGCAGAATTGTACTGTAAGTCCTTCATAAATACAACTTTCTACCCTAGGATTGTCTTTGTAAATCTCATTGAACCATTTCATTCTTTGCTCCGCAGAAAACATAGGACTCTTTAGTGCATTGATACCAATGCCCACATAAATCTTATCAAACAAAGGCAATGCCCTGTCTATAATGTCTGTGTGACCCAATGTAACGGGGTCGAATGTGCCAGGAAATAAACAAATACGCATCTTCTTAATTGATAATTAATAATTGACAATTGATATTAATAATTGATAACTAATAATTGACAATTGATACTCATATTCTAATTATCAATTATCAATTATCCACTATCAATTATTCTGCGGTCTCAGCAAGTACAATACTGCCATCCTTACTGCAACGCCGTTTTCTACTTGATTCAATATGATTGAGTTGTTACCATCAGCTACATCGCTGTCCAATTCCACACCCCTGTTGATAGGGCCTGGGTGCATGATGGTTATTTGTTTGCCGATACTATCCAATAGTTTCTGGCTGATGCCATAAGCGAGGTTATATTCCCTTAATGAAGAAAACAAAGGTTGGTTTTGTCTTTCCAATTGAATGCGCAACACATTCGCAACGTCGCACCACATCAAGGCATTCTTTACATTATATTCTACCTGTACGTCCAAGGCTTCTTTTATATATTTCGGGATTAAAGTAGGCGGGCCAGCAACCATTACTTCTGCCCCCATCTTCTTCAATAAATAAATATTACTTAGTGCCACCCGACTGTGCATGATATCGCCAATGATTGCCACTTTCAATCCTTTCAACGAACCAAACTTTTCCAGCATCGAGAAGGCATCTAGTAGTGCTTGGGTAGGGTGTTCGTTTATTCCATCCCCTGCATTTACAATGGCAGCATCAATTTGTTTAGACAAGAAGTGGGGGGCACCGCTTGCACTGTGCCTCATCACAATCATATCCACCTTCATGCTCAATATGTTCTGTACGGTATCCAAAAGGGTTTCTCCTTTGGCGGCAGATGAACTGCTAGCAGCAAAATTTAGTGTGTCGGCGCTGAGTCTTTTCTCGGCAAGTTCAAAACTCATCCTAGTGCGGGTAGAGTTTTCGTAAAAGAGATTGACAATCGTTACGTCACGGAGTGATGGGACTTTTTTTACTGGTCTTTGCAAAACATCTTTAAAATCAGAAGCAGTAGAAAGAATAAGCTCAATATCCTCTTTGGTAAGCTGCTTTATGCCAAGCAAATGTTTAGTGGAAAGTGTCATTAAAAAACAAAATTAATGGAAAAGACTCATAACTCATTATTCATAACTCATAACTATTGAATTATTCCTCCAGCAACTCCACGCTTTCTTCTTTATCTTTTTTATTCAGGTACACCATTACCTTTTGGTTAGGGAAAGTGTCTATCGTCCTGCCTACATAATCGGCTTGTATTGGAAATTCGCGGGTAAACCTCCTGTCTATCAGCACACAAAGTTCTACTTTCTTTGGTCTGCCAAAGTCCAGCAGGGCATCCAACGCGGCTCTTATCGTTCTGCCAGTCCACAATACGTCATCAATCAATACTACTTTTTTATCTTCAATGCTAAAAGGGATGTCTGTTTTATTTGCAGAATGTAGTTGTTTGTGAATGTCGTCTCGGTAAAAAGTAATGTCCAATTTTCCATAAACAATCAATGACGGATCAATTATCGCCTTCATTTCTGCCACTATCTTGTCGCTCAAGTATATGCCACGAGGCTGTAACCCAATCAACACGGTATCCTTTAGTTGTAAATGATTTTCCAGAATCTGGTGCGCCATCCTTTTGATGGAAATCCCTACTTGATGATGTGATAATATCGTTTTCAATCCTTAATAACTTTTAGTAATGGGATAAAAATAGCTGTTTTAAGTGATTAGATTGAAATTTATTTATGCAGCAGTACCAATTGAATAATAAAATAGTTTACTCTATTGCAATATGATAAATCATTCTTGCCTCCATTCTTTCAAAAACCATTATTAAAAAGTAAACAAGTGTCAATTTCTTTGCTGCTTTGTTAGAAATTCAATGCTTTCTGTTACAGGTGTGTACCGCTCTTAAGACTTTGAAACATGCCTTTGGCAGGGTAAAAATAGAAGTAGTTTGGTTTGTTACCCTTCTTATGTAGCATTCTTCTGCTCTGATGCGAGTTGCATCAGAGCAGAAGAATTGGTGGTTTCAGCATATTATAGTCAAATCTGCGATAATAATAGTACAATCAACGATAAAAACACCTTGTTATACGAAGATTCAGGCCTGAAAAGAACAGTACAAGGGTTTAATAGCTCGGAAAAAGACTACAAATGAGCCGATTTATCATTCTTCTGCTCTGAAGAATGTTGCAACAGAAGGGTATGAAAGGGTTTGAGAGCCTGTTTTAGTTTCATTCAATTTGATGAAAGTAAGATATAAATGTTTGATAAACAAATGGTTAATTGCTATTTTTAGATAATAAATAGTTGGAGTGAAACATATTAAAGACAAAATGTTGACGATGATATTGGGCTAAAACCACAATCTGAGCGGAGCGAACCGTAGAAACTGCAATAATGGCGTTTGTCTGCGTTTCGGTAAGGGGGACATTTGCAGCAACCAAAATTGCTTCGATAGCAGCAGAACTGGTATCAATTGCTGTAAACTCAGCAGCAGTAATCGGGTTAGGTGTATCAATTTTTTGTGACATAATTCATGTTTTTTAATGAGCTACAAAGGTGTCGCATCAATGTTATACAATTGTAACAAAAAGCTGCATAATTCACAGGTTTTTGGGGTTATGCACGTAAATGAGCGTTTTCTTGCTGTCATCCTGGAGGGATCTAACCGAAAATAAGCAAGATTCAATCGGTTAGGTAGATTCATGCTGAATGACAAGAAGCACTAACCTACTTCTCGAAAGCTTCAATCGGTTAGGTAGATTCATGCTGAATGACAAGAAGCACTAACCTACTTCTCGAAAGCT
>Ga0164296_1002943_pt1 | contig 16463 bp, 25 predicted proteins | sample GEODES057metaG_FD_113533 | JGI IMG/M metagenome (GOLD analysis project Ga0164296, IMG submission 113533) | Dystrophic lake water microbial communities from Trout Bog Lake, Wisconsin, USA - GEODES057 metaG | ecosystem: Environmental > Aquatic > Freshwater > Lake | place: USA: Trout Bog Lake... | reverse complement strand
GGGCATACAGTCTATACTGATCAATCTGACGAACGAACTGTGCCTATGATGTTTAAGAATCTTCCTGCTGGTACGCAACTATTCATTAAGAAAGTAAAAGATGAACCGACGAATTAAAGAACTGTACACCAAGGCTTATTGTATGGCATTTGACGAAGCAGACGATAAAAATTTTCTTGACCATCATATGGAAAAATTCGCCGAGTTGATTGTCAAAGAATGTATGTATGTAGGTCGCTTATCTCAGATTAACAACGGCCTTGTTGATTCAGATATCAAAGACCATTTTTACGGAGTTGAAAAATGAACGAACGAATTAAACAACTTGCCAAACAGGCGCAAAAGGTCATCTGGTCTGCTGATGGTAATGTCACCGAATTGACTGATCTGGACATCGAAAAGTTCGCCGAGTTGATTGTCAGTGAATGTGTAATGCTGTGCGATAAAGTATATGAACAGAATGATAATGTAAAGATCCAAGCAGGTGCTACATTTTGCCGTGAAGATATTAAGAAACATTTCGGAGTTGAAGAATGACATCAACTGTGCGGATTTACTATTACAATGATCATGTAGATCAGCCTCAGCCTTGGAATGAAATCTGTGCTAGAGCCATAGAAATGTTTGGCTTGCCTGGAGATAGGTTTACCACATTCCTGCATCATGATTTTATGGATTTTATTTTTAAAAGTAATAAAGATGCTCTAATGTTTGCCTTAGAACATAATGGAGAATTTATTTCTGAGCAACAACTGGCTGTGGAATTGGTCAGCGGCTATGTGTTCAAATGAGCCGTGCTGTCAAACTTACCAAACTACAATGGAGTAAACTTCGAGCAAAGTTAAGTCAAGATTACCCGCGAAGTGTCATTATGGTACGTTGGAAAATGAAAGAAGTTTTGGGATTTGTTGATCGTGAGCATGAAGAATGGGTTGACTATACAGATGACCCTATGAATATGGGCTGGGGCACCAAATCTAGAATCACCATGATACATTTGGATTTCTACGACGAACCTAAACGTACAATGTTTTTATTAAAGTACTCGGAGTATCTTCAAAATGATATTAGGTGATGGCACAGTTTGTGGAGAAAGGTACTACACGGTAAAGCCCATGTACTGGACTCAGTACGGTGACAATGTTCATTGGGATGAAATGATAACTTGGTGTGTTAGGGCATTTGGACCTACACCAAAAGATGGTGTATGGACTCCCAATTCACGATGGTATGCAAATAACACACGACTTTGGTTTAAAAACGAAGCAGATAGGACCATGTTTATATTGAGATTTTCATAATGAATATCATCCCTGAACATGAGTATCATATAGTAGAACTATATGAGTATCCACCCCCTAAAGTTATTGATTGGCTAGAGGAACGGTTCGCTGGCCAATGGTTTTATAGAAGTCACAAGATTTATTTTGCTAACGCACAAGATCACATGATGTTTGTGTTAAAATGGAGTTGATATGGCAACAATGATTAGTAGTGGTCCTGGCATTTCCAGTATTATTGGCGGATTAAACATTGGATCAGATCATGACCTGCGTCCAATGAAAACTGGCAAGGCCTCGGGGTGGGGTATAGAATATAATTGGGTTGAAATTGCTCGAACAGAAAATACCCCAGAGGATATTAATAAGCAAGCTCAGGCCTGGTGCCGAGAAAGATTCGGAACATCTGCTACTCGATGGTTTGAGAAAAAAGACAAATTTTATTTCAAAAATGAAACAGATATGACAATGTTTATATTGAGGTGGTCATGAGCGAATTATTTTATCGTAGATTTGAAATGCAGGTTAAACCCAGTATGCGAAAACTTCGCAGATTAAAACGTCGTGATTATAGGTATGATAAATGGGCATGGGAGATCAGTGATAACATGTTGTATCAAGATCATATTAACGTTGAAGAAGTAGATTGTGTGGATGTGGTTGTGCCTGCGGATCGTTTGAAAGAACTGGAAGAGCTCTTGACATTCTATGAAAAAATGGAACGAGAATGGCGTCACCACGATGATGTTGTTAATAGACTAAAGACAGAAAGCCTACAACGTATACGAAATCCTGTGGTTCAAAAGGCCTACGATCAATATCAAACACTACTAAATTTGTGTTGGCAAAATGTTTAAAGGTAGAGGATTTGTTCAATTAACTGGCCGCAGGCCCTATGATGGTGTTGTACCTCCCTATAAATCCATTATAAAATCCATGTTTGAAATTAGAGAACGTGCTGATGTGGATGGTGAAACTTGGTACACAGTCCAGGTCAATCCCCAGGTAACTTCTTGGATAACAACTCAAGATCCCAGTTTATGGTATAGTCATAAAACCGCCAACAACTACAAGGTCGTAGATACCTATGACATTCATGAAAAATTGTACACGATGTTGGCCTTGAAATGGAGTAATTGACAATTGACACCGATCATGGTTTCAAGTATAATAAATAAATGTGTAGTAGACCTAATGGCTATTACACATGGGCATAGTGCCCAAGATTGTCTTACTTTATTAAGGAGAAAATTATGACAAATCATCAATTAGTTCGTTTTGACACCAACGCTCTTAACCGAGCACTTCTAGGATTTGACAGTTTGTTTGATAACTTTGAACAACGCTTCGCAAATCAAATCAACAACACTTATCCGCCATACAATGTTATCAAGCATGACGAAGATACTTACGAGATCGAAGTCGCTGTGACTGGTTTTGACAAGGATGAAGTCACTGTTGAAATTGACCAAAATCAATTGATTGTCAAGGGTCAGCGTAAGGAAGTCGAGTTAAACGAACCAACCTACCTACATCGTGGGCTTGCTAGCCGTGACTTTACTCGTTCATGGACACTAGCAGAACACATGGAAGTTCGTGATGGTTCTATCAAAAATGGTGTTCTCACCATTGGACTAAAACGTGTGGTTCCAGAAGCCTTGAAGCCACGTGTTCTTAAACTAACGGCTGAGTAAGCCAGTGGGGGAGCCCTTTCCTCCCCCATTTTAATAGAAAATACTATGACTACAGATACGATTATTGAAGAAAAAACAGTTACTAACAAACGAATCAAAATGCCTAAAAAATACAAGGTTTTGGTTCTTAATGATGACTATACTCCTATGGAGTTTGTAGTTGAAATGTTTTCTTATGTTTTTAGAAAATCAAGTCACGAGGCAGTGGCATTGACAATGAAAATTCATACTGAAGGACAAGCAGTGGCTGGAATTTACACCCACGAAATCGCTGAACAAAAAGTCATCGAAGGTACTGAAATGGCACGTGCTCACGGCCATCCACTTATATTAAAAGCAGAACAAGAATGAGTCTAAAAGAACTAACCAGAGATAAACACGCTGCCGCTGAAGGCACAAGATTTATGAAAGCAGTGTTTGATCAAACATTGCCCATGTCGCTTTGGATTGATTATACCTACCAAAAACATCTATGGTATAGAGAAATTGAGACCCAAGCCAAAAAGTTTGGACTGATAGATGGTTTACCAGGCATTGAACGAGCCGACCTAATTGCCAAAGATTATAAAGAGATGATGACAGGTAAACTATCTGAATATCATGTCTATAAAGAAATTACCAAGGACTACGTTTCCTATATTCGTAAATTAGATGATCCACAACGTGTATTGGCACACCTGTATACTTGGCACATGGGAGACCTGTTTGGCGGGCAAATGATCAAAAAAATCATTGATGCGCCACACAGTCATTTAGATTTTGAAAATGCCAAGGATCTTATGTTTGTACTACGTGGTATGTTAGACGACAGCATGGCCGATGAAGCTAATGTGGCCTTTGATTGGGCTATCAAAATACTGGGTGAGTACGATGCCAGTTTGGGATAAGATAGAAAAATTAGCTGATCACTTTGAACAGGTGATTGCTCAGTCAGCTGACACTGTTCAGGGTGTGGGCGGAGATTATTCGGATTGGCATAATATGCTGTATAGCAGTCCTAGGTATCGCAGGGCGCATATCGAGATAGTGGACAAGCGTGACAGTCATGGTATGTACATACTACATACTACCATATTCCCACACTTCAATGACCCTAGTCCTATATTTGGATTTGATGCTGTTTGTGGCAAGAATAAAATAACCGGTGCTTTCCATGATTATAGCCATGCTGGAGATCCAAACAGCTTTATGTATCTGTGGTTTAAAGCCAAGGTAAACGGGCTCGAATGGAATAAACCCCGACAACTTCCTGAATGGGCACAACAAATCTTTAGCCCTTCCATGGTGGCCGCCGGAAATCTACAAGAAGAAGCAGAAGTAGATCAACTGTGCGAAATAGCAAAAGCCACCCTAGATTTTTATCTTGCCAATGTAGGGTTTGATCAGCAAAGCCTAGCTGATTACCATATGGCACAGAATCGGTACTGTCACTGGCAGAAACAGAATCCTCAAGTGGTACGAAGCATGGTCGCCATGGGAATAGAAGAACAGGTTATCACACGATTCGTGGAGGAAGTATTGTTCCCTGAAGTAGTATAAATATTATACTATGCGTATAAACGAATTATTACTTGAAGCTTCTGCCTTGGATTTAGGCAAGGTCACTAAGACTCCCCAACGAGTTGAAAAGTTCTTTGATCTTATTAAACAGGGTCATACATTCCAGTCAGATGAGGGGCCTGTTCAGTTAGATCCAAAAACCATTAACGATCTTGAACCTTTATTGGTAAGAACCAATGTTGGAAACAAAACAGTGAGACCCACAGTTACCAAAGCTGATGGAACAACTATGCCAATGAGTAAGTTGCATTATGATGATGCGGCGTGGGGCGGTCGAGGAAAAAGTTATGCAGGAGCAGGTATAGCCAGTTTAAAACCTCATCCAACTTTTGGACATCAAAATCCTGAAGATTCAAAAACACAGATTACACCGGAGTTAGCAATATCATTGGGAGCATTTGCAGCTTCTCAGTTAAATGAAAAGATACAATCTAATGCCGCATTAAATGATCAAGGTGAGGCTGGTAAAGCCGTGAAACTAATTGCTCAAGAAATATCGCAAGGACAGGTTCCAACGATACCTAAATTAGATAAAACAACCTTGGGTGTTATACTTAATGATGCTTTTGAATACCTAGGTCCAATGCAACTGGTATATGGAACGGCTAATTTTCCAAACAGTGAGGAATTTTTTAATCATTTGGGAACTGATCTTAAAAACCTTATTGTATATTTTCCAGGTAGCGTGAATCATCCTTTGGCCGATAGCATAGCAATGACCAACAAAATGACTGACAACACTATCTATTTGAGCAGTAAAGCAGGAAAAACTGGCAAGGGCGCACCTTCAAGTATCAGTGCTATGAAAATGTCTGAAAATATGAAAAAAACCATAGGCAAGGATCCTGCTGTAACGTTTATTAACTTTTTACAGCAATATAAAAAGGGCGGCAAACCTGCTTGGAGACAACCTCTTGACACTGCTAACTGGATCCAAGAAAATTATCCAAATAAATTGGGCGGATTATCAAAATTCCTGCCATTTGATGAAAATCTAATGACTTGGTTAGGTGGAGTTTGGGATAACAGAAATAAAGGTGTTCCTGAAACGATTGATCAAATTCCAAGACAAATACGACCTCTATACAAATATGTGGAATCAATGACCCCAAATTCTGCCTCAGCTTTGTTCTTTAATCTAAGATATGTGGTTATTAGTCATATACACGAAGCTGTAAACAAAGGAACCATTGTTCCTAATTTTTCTAGCAGAATGTTAGAATTACTTGGTGAAAACTATGTATCTTTGGCTACAAAAGCCCAAGGTGCTCCTGGGGTAGGCAAATACATTACTACAGTTAAGTGGCCGTCTAAAATGGGCGGAAGAATTACACTTGAACATAAGGCCGAAGCATCCAAATGGGCCTCATCAATGACTTGGCTATTAAATTAAAAAGTCATTAACTTGATACTAAATAGTTTTATGGATATATTACTATTATTAGTGTTGTACCAGATTAAACACTGGTACGCAGACTTCAAAATCCAAACCTATATGCAGACCATTAAAAAAGGTGTCTGGTTAGACCCTATTGGCATGAGCCATACTTGGGATCATATTTGGACTTCTATCATTATATTATCCGCTTTTTGGTTTATCCATCCTTTTGATATATTCAGCATACCAGTGATAGTATGTTGTGAAGGACTTTACCATTACTTGGTAGATTATACCAAAGTCAAATATGGCTGTAAGGACAACACCAAACCCTTGTTTTGGAGTCAGTTTGGTTTAGATCAAATGGCTCATCAACTCAGCTACCTAGCGATTGCTGGGTATATAATACTTTAAAACTACACACTTAATTCAGGTTTTTCCACCGTTAAATATTAGCATACAACGGAGGAACGATGAAAAAGTTCATATTTTCATTAATCGCGACATTATCAATGGTTTCTGCTCACGCAGAAATCGCACAACAATTTAAAGATCCCACATTCTCAGGCAATGGATGGGCTCAACAACAGCTAACAATTATACAAATGGAGCAAAGCGCCAAGGCAGCTATTGCTTCAAAAGAAGCTGCCGCTGTGAGTGCTGCCAATGCCGCTGCCGCACAGACTCCTATAGCACAGTTCATGAGTCTGTTTACTAGTCAAGTATACAGTCAACTAGCAACACAGCTAACCAATAATTTATTTTCCAGTTGTACTAGCGCAAATGGCGCGGCAATTCCAGGATGTAATCCAGCAACAACTGGTACTTTTAATATCAATCCAACTACCACAGTGAGTTGGTTTAAAACCGTTAACGACCCCAATTTCAAGGGACAGAGTAGTGTTACTCTTACTGTAAAGAACACAGCTGATCCAAGTCAGAACACCAGTGTTACTGTTCCAATCAGTCAATTTTCATTCTAAGGTGTGACACATGAAATTATTTAAATTAACACTAATTGCTTTGACCGTAGCCCTGATGGCAGGTTGTAGCACAATACGTCCCATGGGCGAAGTAAAAATATCAGATCAACCAGAAATTGTTAAAAATCAAGCTAGAGATTTTGAGTCTGTACCCAGTCCAGATGGTCCTCCAGTGGCAGTGGCAGTTTACAGTTTTAAAGATCTAACAGGACAACGTAAAAATAGTGCTACATTGAGTTTATTCTCAACAGCAGTTACACAAGGTGCTGAAGCATATCTTATTAAATCTTTGATAGAAGTAGGCAATCGTCAGTGGTTCACTGTTGTTGAACGTACTAATTTAGACGACTTGTTGAAAGAACGTCAAATGATCAAACAAACTCGTGAGATCTATGAAGGTGCTAAAGCAAGATTACTTCCACCAATGACCATGGCTGGTGTTATCCTTGAAGGCGGCATTATTGATTATAATACCAACGTGTTAACAGGTGGCACTGGTATAGCAATATTTGGCATTGGCCCACAGACTCAATACACACAGGATCAAGTGGTAATTAGTCTACGCCTAGTAAGCGTACAAACTGGTGAAATATTGACCACAGTTACCGTACAAAAGAACCTATTGAGCACAGGGGAAGGCATCACTGCCATGAAGTTCTTTAATCAAGACACACAGGCATTTGAGTTAGATAGCAGTCAGAGTTTTAATGAACCAGGCAACTATGCTCTACGCAGTGCCATTGAACAGGGTGTGGTTGAATTAATTAAAAAGGGTGAGCGTCAAGGACTATGGAAATATAAAGGTGCTGACTTGCCCAAGGTAGAAGATCCAGTAGTAGAAACTGCTCCAGCGATTACACCACCATTAGAAGAACCCAAGAAAGAGGAAAGCAAGCCTGTGAGCTCGATCGCTCCAGACACATTCGGAAAGTTAACAGCTTGGGCGAACATGAGAAAACGTGAAGATTATAGCAGTGAAAAAATAGCACTTCTCAAACCAGGTACACCGGTTAAAATTATCGATCGCGGTGATCGTTTTAGCCTGATTGAAGTAGATAGCAAACAAGGTTGGATATACAACAACTTTATAACACAAGGAAACCAAAAGGGATAACACTACCCCCAGGAGTAAAAAATGAAAAAAACACTTATAACACTAGCACTACTAGCAACATTTTCAGCATTTGGACAAAGTGCCCCTAGCACACCTATAGCGGCACTAGCACCAAGTCCAGCACAGATGATTGCAGTAACAGATACTAACTTTTCAGCAGGCGTACAATCAGCTCTAAACGGAGCAAATACTAACATTGTATACCTACAGCAAAGTGGTAATACACCAACTGTAAACATCCTACAAGATGGTAACAGTAACCGAGCTGGAGCAAATGCCAGCGGTGTAATTAATCCTATGATCCTACAAGGTGATAACCAAACATTGACTTTGATTCAACAAGGTGATGGTAACTTGGTAAACACACTACAACTGGTCACAACAGCAGGTTCTAGCAATGTTACTATTCAACAGTTAGGTAATCAAAATACTATCAACGCACTATGCGGTGGTGGTTCAGCTAACTGTAACAATGTCAATATCAACTGGGCATTGAATGGTAACAGCAACACTATCAACTACACAGCTGGTGGCAATCAATTGACCAGCGGTATTAATGTTAACGGTAATGGTAACACATTTACTGATCAACAAAGTTCTGGTGTAACAGGTGCTGGTAGTCAACAGTTAATCACTGTAACTGGTAACAACAACAGTTTCAGTTTGTCGCAGAGTAGCCTAATGCCTAGCAGTATGGTAGTAAACCAAACTGGTACAGGAACAGCATTTAATATTAGCCAAAGTGGTAGCTTTTCTAACGTAGCCAACGTTCAAAGCAGTGCTAACGGCGGTACTATTAATATCACACAACGCAGCCACTAAAAGGGGGCATTGTGAAGTTATGGCCTCTAATTTTTCTAGTGGCAACATCAGTAGCTCAGGCAGAGATTGGATCTGTAACTGAGCTAACTGGTAGCGCCACAATTAAGCGTGGTAGCAATACTGTCGCCATAGCCAAAGGCACCGCAATTGAAACCAATGATAAAGTTTCAGCTCAAAACGGCGAAGTCAAAATAACTTTTAAAGATAATACCACAGTCAAAGTAACGGCCAGCAGTAGTATGGTCATAGATGATTTTGTCTACGATCCTAAAACACAGGGTGGTAAGTTAGGCTTAAAGGCCACAGAAGGTACAGTACGCTATGTCAGCGGAAATATCGCACACAATAATCCCAACGCGGTAAACATTAAAACACCCACAGCAGCCATTGCGGTACGTGGTACTGATTTTATCATGAGTAGCGATGAAACGGGTAAGAGCATGATAATTTTAATGCCATCATGTGAAGTAGAGCAAAATGTTAACCTTAAAGGTTTGACCTGTGGTAGTGGTAAAATTGATGTAAACAGTGGTGGGGAAATTATACACATGGATAAGCCATTTCAAGCCACAATGGTTGAAACAAATGGCACTGCGCCTAGTCCACCTGTAGTTGTTAATTTAAGCAATACCCCAATTGGCAATAACCTACATTTAAGTCCTCCCCAAACAATGAGTGGGCAGAGCATAGTCGCTGCCGCAAAAGCAGCCGCAGTCAAAACTGGTGATGCCAAAAAAGATGTTGCTAAAAAAGATGATACCGGTAAACAATCTAGCAGTGATGCAGGTAATACGCCGCCTGCTGAAACACAAGCACAGGTAGTACAACAGCAACAGCAACGTCAACAACAGGCCGAAGCAGATCAACAGGCCGCGGCCCAAGCTGCCGCCTCTGCGTTACAACAAGCCGCAAAAGAACAAGCGGCTTTAGAAGCACAGGGCGTAACAGTTAATAGTACTCCTATTACTGATGCTAACGTGTTTGCTGTATTCCATAATAATGATCCCACACTAAATCAAATTGGCTGGGGCTATGCTAGTTTGAGTCCTAGTGGCAACAACTATGCCAATGTGTCGCTACCCTTAAACAGTCAAGTACTTGTGGTAGTTACACAGGATCGTGTGACTGATGCTTATAACTTTGCTGGCGGCAACAACAAGCCACAGGGCAGTATCACTATCACACAAACGTATAACACAAAATGAAAAAGTTTTTATTCTGTTTGTTATTAATGATAACTTCAATGTTGGCAACGGCGCAGAACTTACCAGCTGGCTATATTGGGGTATTGCCAAACGGCGCCGGCACTAACGGTTATCAAACATACACATACACCTTTACGCCTAATACATCTGGAGCTTGGTATATAGGGTTTGCATTTAGGCAAGATCCTGCTTATTGGAGTTTTGGTGCGGTCAGTGTAACAGCCGCTGGTTCGAGTACCAATTTAATACAAAATGGTAATATGCAGTATGGTGGGTCTACTACAGTAAACAATACCAACTATCAAGGACAAGTAACCACACCAGCAGACTGGGGTGTATGGTATCAAAATGGAACATATCCATCAGCCGCTGGACAGTGGCAATGTTGTGGCGGACCTAGTGGTTCTAATGGCGGACAATGGTATGATGGTGCTGTGGGCAGTTATGATGGTATCTATCAAGCTATTAATGTAACTGCCGGAGTTACATATACCGTTAGTTTCCAAGCATTGAGTACATCAGGTGCTGAAAATACTTCTAGTATAAGATTAGGCACTTATGCCGGGCAGTGTAATTCTGGACAAAGTATCTTCACATGTACCCCACCTAGTTCATCGGGATTTAGCTCAATGTCAACTCCTTCTGATGGACAAGGAGTGGGTGGTGCTCCTCCTCCCTCTCCTCCGCCCCCAAGTAATGGCGGGGGAACAACCATTTCTGGTAACGGGTCGTCATCTGGATTGAGTGGTATTCAATTTGGCGCAAGTCAAGTGGCCGACACGCAATGGGATACTGGCAGCTGTTTGAGTTCTAACTCTTGTACTATATATAGTACTAGCCCAGGGATAACTTACGAAAGCGGCAGTCCTACTTATATCGGGTCAGGTCAATATATAGGATTCATACAAAATACAGGCAGTGATAGTTCTAGAAATCCTTGGACCATGATATTATATAATAGCAACGGCACTATCGCACAGACATTGGGCACAGGCCGTATTGTGGTAGAAGGCAGCGATAACACAGGGCGTAATTACTTTTTCTTTACCGACGATAATTATAATGGAACTCTACTAAGTGGCAATTTGGGATTGAGTGGGCAAGGTGTTACATTTTCAGGAACCCAAAATCCCACAATATCGCAGACAAATAGTTTTTCATCTAACTTTTCTTCAACTCCATTGTCAGCAGGGCAAAGCGGAGGAGGAACTAATAATACTCCAACATTAGTGAGTTCAAGTACTACTAATCAAACTACTACATCATCCAGTACAGGCACTATAACTGGAGTAAATGATACCATACATTTGCCTAATATAGTGGTATCTGGAGTGAATACCAGCAATTATACATACTCTGTTGTAGGAGTTACTATTCCCACAATAACTACAACTACGGTGACTCCTGTCACTACCAACACCTACAGTGATGGTAGCACCACAACTACCAACGGCACCCCTACATCAACACAGACTACGACTTATACCTATAGTATAACGCCTGCTACTATCAATAATAGCATGACCAATCCCTATGCTGGTTCTACTACTAACGCTGTTTACATTAACCAAACCAGCGGAAGTTATAGCAACGTACTGACCGCTAGCCAATATGGACAGGGCAATTTAATCGAAATGTATGTTAACGGAGAAGGCAATAATCTAAACGCTGCACAAGGATACACCATCAATAGTTTGGGTGTTGCTAACCAAAGCACAGCCAGTAATTCAAATACAGCAGGACTTAGTGCTATTGGTAATAATAACAATATAACTACCCAACAGATTGGCAATAATAATACCGCCATTGTTAATATCACAGGAAATAGCAATCCCGCAACAGTAATACAAACGGGCAACAATAATCAAAGTTTTAACCTAATCAATGGCAGTGGCAATGCTTTGACTGTAAGCCAAACTGGTAACAACAATGTAAGCAGTATAAATCTATATGGTGCTAGCAACGTGGCCAGTGTCACACAGAGCGGCTCTGCCCCAATGAGTTCATCGTTAAACCTAACCAATGCTGGTGGTGCTAATAATGTTAATGTGACGCAAACTGGTGCTACCAGTCAAAGTTACATACTACAACAAACTTGCTCAAACCCTGCCGGATGTAGCGTGTCAATACACCAAGGTAATTGATTTGTAATCTGTTTAGTTTATAATATAGTATAAATATACGCACATAACCAGGGGTCCTCCGTGAGTGTCATCATTATTACCAAACAAGCAGAAACTGATTACGAAACCAGCCGATTGCTAGAAAGTTTCGCCGCTAAGAGTATAGCGGTAAGAGTCTGTCACCCCGATGACTTCGACATCGTTGTGGATCGTGATATCCGCAAAGGTATCAAATACAAGGGCGAAGATGTTGAACTGCCCAAATTGGTATTGGTTAGATTGGGTGCTGGCATATTGCCGTTCCAATTGGCTGTACTTAGGCATTTTGAACAAGCAGGTGTAATTGTAATCAACGGTAGCGCACCAATTGAAACTGCCAAAAACAAAATGATGACTAGCCAAATACTGAGTCGTGAAGGGATACCGATTCCCAAGACCATGATGGTACGTTTTCCCATACAGGAAAAACTTATTGCGGAAAATATTGGATATCCCTGTGTGGTTAAAGTAGTTACTGGCAGTTATGGTGCTGGTGTATATCTATGCGAAAAGAAGAAAGATTATAAGAAATTAGTGGAATTTATTGAGAGTTTAGGCAATAAAAAGACTCTTTTAGTCCAAGAATATCTAGGTGATCAGCCGGGGGAAGATCTACGTGTATTGGTAATAGGCGGTAAGGTTGCAGGTGCTATGAAACGTACTGCTCCTGAGGGAGATTTCCGTGCCAATATCACTAATGGTGGTACTGGTCAAGGTTTTGAAGTTAGTCCTGAAATTGATTACATTGCCCGTGAAACTGCTCGTGCTTTGGGTCTAACCATAGCAGGTATTGATCTGTTGTTTGACAAACGTGGATTCTGTGTATGTGAGGCTAACAGTAATCCAGGGTTCAGCGGTTTTGAAAAATACTGCGGAGTTGATGTTGCCGACTTGATCACAGAATATATCAAATACAAAGTTCAATAATTATTTTGCCATTAAATGGTCAACAAAGTCCAATAGCAATAGATGATGTAGACCGTTATGCCACTTGCTACTGATATATTTGCGTGGTTTCTGATACCAATGTTTTGTACTTTCCAAATGGCATCCAATTAATCCAATCCTATTTTGAATGATAGCCATGGGTTGATTGTTTGCGTAGGTAGCTATCGTAGTAAACTTACTATCATCACCAACAAACGTACAACCATCGTAAAAGAAAGCTTCTTGATCAGTGCCCATCCATGTCACTGGAGCCACAGTACTATAGGGCCTACGTATATCAGCTGTGGGTTGTTTAATGTACTGTACAGCGTCTACTCCATCCAAAATATCAAAATAGTAGGATCCAGCCCAGTATGCTCCCATACATACACCCAAATAGCGACCACCTTGTTCAACATAATCAGCTACTGCTTGCTGAGCACGCCGCCTAAAAAATCTATTATAAGATTCTGTAGAATCCCCTATACCTCCAGGAAATGCTACAATATCAAATGGCTGTAATTTTTCAAAAGAACAATCTGCTTCTGTGAATAAAGTTATGTTATACTTAGGGGAGAGTGCCTGAATCATGCCATCACAGCAATCCTTACTACATTCAGGATGATGGATGAATAAAGCTATAGAGGGTTTCATCGTTAATATTTATAGGTATAAACCGTTGACATCTGATTTTAAGAGTATATAATTTAACACATGAGTACACAATTACATGATGCGTTTCAGGCTATCTTAAAGATGCCATATTTTAAAAATGAATCTCATAAAAGTAGTGGAGCCACCTTTGGTCATGAAGAAGCGGTTGCTGAAAAAATCAAAGGTGCTAGTTTTACTGAAGTTCAAAAATCTAATTATCCTAGTCTAACAAAAGGACTATTGGTCAAATGGGCAGAAACTGGCAATGATACAGCACTGAAAAATGCCACCGCCGGAATGCCCGATGGTACCTATATATTACAGCCGGCTGGTAGTCAAAGTTTTCCAGATATTCTAGTAAAAGATTTTGATGGTAGATTTATTGCCGTTGAATGTAAGAGTGGAAAAAAATCTTCGGCGCCCATGTGGAACGATAATACTCCCAAACCAAATACCATTTATGTAATATCATCAGGTAGCAACGATGCCACAACTATTTTTCAAGGTAAAGATGTTATCAGCGAAGAAGAACAACAGTTAATGGATGAGCAAGAAGAAGTTATTGCCAAAATTGTTAAAGAGTATAACAATAAAATGAAAGCTGTTGATAAGTTTAACCGTGGGTGGATTCAAAAATCACGTAAACAGCATTTCCAAAAGGGTAAAAAAGAAATGACTGATTATTTTTCCCACCCAAACCGTAGACAATGTGAAGAAAATGTGTTACAATATGTATTATGACCACTAAACCACTAAAGCCAATAAATGCTCATCTAAGTTCAGTGACACTACAGGATTTAGAAAATCATAAACAGATTACAACTAAACAACTACAGCGTGATCTTGAAAACTTGAATAAGTTTGATGCCACAACCAATAAAAACAACTTCGCTGGCAATCCATTTTTATATCACTATCAATTTAAAAATCTGCTAAAATGTCGCAGACAAGATGGTAAAACTATCTATGACATTTACAATGACAGTACAGCATGGGCCAAACTAGTAGACAACACACGTCAACGCAATCGTGGCGGCCGCACAGCCGCTGGCAATATATTTGAATGTTTTAGAATTAATTTGGGTAGCGTGGTAATGTTTAAATCCACTACATCAAAATATCTCTACAAAAAATACAAGGCCAAGAATGTGTTAGATCCCACAGCTGGTTGGGGTGGTAGAATGTTGGGTGCTTGGAGTCTGGGTATCAATTATACAGGCATAGATACCAATGTGGAAATGAAACAAGCATACAATGACATGATGGCTTTCTTGGATGAAGAAACTGGATTCAATAATCAAGTGTTTGAAGTTGTCAATAAACCAAAATTAAACATGATTTGGGATTCTTGTCTAAATGTAGACTTCAGTAAGATTGAATATGACTTTGTACTGACTAGCCCTCCGTATATTAATTTAGAAGTATACGAACACATGAAGGAATGGGATAGTGATCGAGCGTTTTACGAAACATTCTTTATTCCGTTATGGCAAAAGTGTGTGGACCATATACAGCCAGGCGGGCATGTTTGTTTTAATATTAGCCCAAAAATGTATGCTGATGCTTTGAAGCATGGATTAAAGCCCTGCGATGATGAAGAGGATCTGCTACAACAAATGGGGCAAAAAGCCAATGCCTTGAAGAAAGGCAAAAAGAAACAAGATAAAATTTATATCTGGAAATGCTAAAACTAGATAAATAAAGTGCGGGCACAAAATAGGGTGTCGCTAGAACCCGTAACTAGCACTGGACCACCAAGTGGTCTTTTCTACCCTTTAAGGAGTCTGATATGAAAGTTAAAAAATTAATTATGAAGTTGAACAAGGCCGAACTACAACACAATATGGAAAAGGCCAAGAAATTTTGGTTAAAATTATTAAAGAAAAGCCTTGAAGGCAAATATACACACGCTGTAAAATAATTGTAATGTTGATACAATTCATACTGCGATAAATAGATTTATGAAGTCCAAAACTTATCGCAGTATTTTTATCAGTGATGTTCACCTTGGAACCCGTGATTGTAAAGCGGATGAACTCAACAACTTTCTCAAACACAACACCTGTGAAACTCTATACCTAGTAGGGGACATCATAGATGCTTGGAAAATACAACAAAACAAATGGCGATGGAAACAAAGTCACAGTAATGTAGTACGCCGTATACTTGGTCATGCCAAACGTGGTACTAGAGTTGTATATATAGCTGGCAATCACGATGAATTCCTGCGCCCTTTAATACCCTATGGTTTGGGGTTTGGTATGGTTGAAGTACATAATCAAACTGAACACATTGGCGTAGATGGCAAACACTATCTAGTAACACACGGTGATTTGTTCGATGGCATTACCAAATTGGCTCCATGGTTAGCATTTTTGGGTGACAAGATGTATGATTTTGTGTTAGACTTAAACAGTAAGTTCAACGCATTGAGACATAAACTAGGATTAGGCTACTGGAGTTTGAGCAAGTTTCTTAAACATAAAGTTAAGAAAGCAAGCGACTTTATGTTTCAGTTTGAACGCAACATTGCTGGTTACTGTAAGAAGCGTGGTTTTGACGGTGTTATCGTAGGTCATATTCACTCGGCCGAAATAAAAGAAATAGATGGCATTATCTACATGAATGACGGTGACTGGGTTGAATCGTGCACCGCACTAGTAGAACATCATGACGGCAAGTGG